>Ga0115565_10000699_pt1 | contig 28676 bp, 18 predicted proteins | sample COGITO_mtgs_1105_FD_87199 | JGI IMG/M metagenome (GOLD analysis project Ga0115565, IMG submission 87199) | Pelagic marine microbial communities from North Sea - COGITO_mtgs_110530 | ecosystem: Environmental > Aquatic > Marine > Epipelagic | place: Germany:Helgoland, sampling site Kabeltonne... | reverse complement strand
AGGCGTAGATGGTTTAGGAGATATCCCAACCGCAACATTACAAGCTGTTTTAGAATTACACGTAATTCCAGGTACTAATGTTCGTGCAGAAGATCTCGCAGCGATAGACGGTGCTAATGTCGCAACTCTTGGAGGTAGTGATATTACCATAGACGCAACTGCCCCAGCAGTAATAGGACCAGACGAAAATGCAAATCCTATTGTAGTTACTAATGTACAAGCTGCAAATGGAGTGATACACGCTGTGAGTAGAGTTATTAGATAATATATAAATCGCTTTCCAAAAGCAATCTATATTTAAAGAAGGAAGTCCGATACATTTCACGTGTATCGGACTTCTTTTTTTCTAGAATTTCTTTTCCTTATTCGTATGCTGATGCTTTAGCTTGGGTATTTATTGTTTAGAAACTCATTTATATGAATTGGCGGTTTCAGAAAATCCTCGATTTGCCTGCGTCTAGATAGCTATCGGGATCGTTAAAGCGTATAAAAAAAGACCCCATTACTGAGGTCTTTCTAACTACGTATAGTTAACTATGATTTACTGCTTTAATTCTTTAAGCGAAATCTCTTTACCATCTTTATCTAACAACATCACTTCATCAAAGCCCATTTTTTTGAACTGCTCGTATTGTGTTGTCGCATCTCCTACCACGAGGTAGGCCATTTTAGATTCATCTAGGTATTTATTTGCTAGAGCCTTATGCTGCTCTAAGGTCATATTACGAATCGTTTCCTCTTCCTTTGCAATGTAATCTGAATCTAGGTTATAATTACTGCGCTCTTGAAGCATTCCTAATAAAGAAAATTGCGTTTCAAAACGACGTGCATTAGATTTTATCATTGCATTTTTAGTAAAATCTAAATCTTCTTGAGCGATACCATTCTTGTAGTTCTTAATAGCATCTCTAAAGATCTCTACAGACTCACCAGTGGTATTTGTACGTACTGACGAAGAAGCTGTAAATGCTCCTGGTATCTTACTTCCAGAGAAACCTGTTCGTGCTCCATAGGTATATCCTTTTTCTTCTCGTAATGTCATATTAACATCTGAAGAGAAATTTCCTCCTAGTTTGTAATTCATCACTTCTGCTGAGTAAAAATCAGGATCTGTACGCGGCAACGCAAGATAACCTATGTTTATCACAGATTGCTTAGCGTTAGGAACATCTACAAATACTAAAGATGACTTATCGCGTCCTGATGGGATTTCATACGTTGGAATCTCAACGGTTTTAGACTCCCATTTAGACTCTAAATCATTAAGTGCTGTAAGTGCATTTGCTTCTGTAATCTTCCCTACAATATGAAAACGAGATACAGATGGAGAGAAGTTATTTGCATAGAAAGTCTTTAAATCGTCTATTGTAATTGCCTCAACACTTTCTGCTGTACCGCTCGTCGGGTATGCAAAAATATGATCTTTACCGTACAATAACTCATTATACTGGTTACGTGCAATCACATTAGGATTAGCAGATGAACGCTTAATATCGTTTATCGTAGCTGTTTTAATACGACCAAATTCTTCCTCATCCCAACGTGGCTCTAAAAGAATTTCTTCTACAAGATCCATCGTTGCATTAAAGTTACGTGTTAATGTGTTTCCTTGTACCACAATAGCCTCACGACCTGTGTACATATTTACACTTGCACCTAACTTCTGGATGGCTTCTTCCAGTTCTTGTGGTGTCTTAGTTGCAGTACCTTCCATCATAATGTCTGTCATCAGGTTTGCAACGCCGTTTTTATTTTTGTCGTCTAGTAAATGACCTCCTTCTATAATAAGGCTAAAGTTTACCGTAGGGATTTCATTTTGTTCGATCCCATACACTTTCATACCGTTATCTAAAGTCGCTGTCCAGCTTTCTGGCACATTAAGCTTAGGAGATTCTCCTTGCTCAGGCTCTATAGAACGATCAAAAGCAGAAGGTGTTTTTACAACTTCAGTGTTTGAATCATCTACTTCTTTTGCTACATTTTCTGTGATAGCTTCTTCTACAATAGGTGCTTTCTCAGAATTCTCTGCAATTAGATCTAGCTGTCCTTTAGGAACGAAACTTGTCATTACAAAAGGCTTTCCTTTTACATACGTTTCATAAACGCGCATAATATCGGCCTTTGTAACTTTCTTAATGTTCTCAATATCTTCTTCGATAAAGCTAGGCTCTCCTGCAAACACATTATACTGTGCTAACTGGAAAGATTTATTTAAAACACTGCTAATACCATTGTAAAAATCAGTTTCTAAACCAGCTTTGATACGCTCTACATCATCTTCGGTAAATCCTTCCTCTTCAAAAAGAGCAAACGCGTCATTGATTCCTTTCTCAACTTCATCTAAATCTACTCCTGCGTTTGCAGTAACACCTATACGGAAAGCTCCTGCAAGTTGCTGTGCATTGTTAAAAGCATAGTATCTAGACGAAAGTCCTTTTTCTTTTTCGATCACCTTATATAGAGGTGCTTTCTTACCGTCAGAGAATAACTCTGCTAGAAAATCTAGCGCGTAAGCATCCTTAGTATATTGCTCTGTTGTAGGCCATACCATGTTTAATTGTGGCGCCTGCGCAAAATTATCTTCGTGATATAAACGTACGGTCTCATCTAACGTTACAGGTTGTGGCTCTAGTGTAGCTACTTCTTGACGTTTTTTAATTTCGCCAAAATACTTTTCGATCATTGCCTTAGCCTCATCAGTTTCAAAATCTCCTGCAAGTACTAATGTAGCATTGTTAGGACCGTAGAAACGATCGTAAAATTCCTTTACATCATCTATAGTCGCATTTTGAAGATCTTCTAACTCTCCTATCACTTGCCAGTTGTACGGGTGTCCTTCTGGATATAAGTGCTTGTCTATAACCCAGCTCGTATGTCCGTAAGGATTATTATCTACACGCTGGCGCTTCTCATTCTGCACTACCTCCTGCTGATTGTAAAAAGCACTTTCTGTAACTGTATTAATTAAAAAGCCCATACGGTCACTTTCTAACCACATAATAGTTTCTAAAGCATTCTTAGGTACAACTTCGTAATATATAGTACCATCTTTCCAAGTACCTCCATTTAATGTACCACCAGCATCAGAAATCTTTTTAAAGAACTGATCCTGACCTACGTTTTCAGATTCTTGAAAGAGCATATGCTCAAAAAGGTGTGCAAATCCTGTACGTCCCGTTTTCTCACGGTTAGAACCTACCTCATACTGTATAGCAAGAGATACAATAGGGTCACTATCATCTTTATGTAGGATCACATCAAGACCATTTTCTAACTCATATTTTTCATAATCTACAGAGAGCTTCTCGCTACTTGCTGTAGTTGTGCCGCCTTCACCACAAGAGATAAAGAGTGCACTCACAAAAGCCACTACAAAGAGGCTTTTAAATAGATTTATTTTTTTCATTGGTTTATAGATTGTTTAATACCGCACAAGATACGAAGGTGAAAACCCGTGTAAAAGGGCATTTGAGTTAAATATTTTAACATTTAAGCACAGATAATTAAAACTTCTAGAGTAAAAAATAGTCCATACGCTCACCTTGATTTTTCCTATCTTTAGATACTTATGTCATATGGCCTATATTTATTTCTTGTTGTACTCGCTATCTATGTAGCTATAAGTGTGCTTCTCTTTTATTTACAAGACTACTTTCTTTTTAAACCCGAAAAATTACCGAGCGACTTTGAGTTCTACTATGAAAATCAAAATATAGAAGAGTATAATGTAGAAACTAGAGATGGAGCAGTTATTAACGGCTTACATTTTAAAATAGAAAACCCCAAAGGCGTGGTTCTTTATCTCAAAGGAAACTCTAAAAGTATTAAAGGTTGGGGCAAGTTTGCGGTAGACTTCACTCGCAACGGCTATGATGTGATCATGATGGACTATCGTGGCTTCGGCAAAAGTTTAGGTAAACGATCTCAAAAAGCTTTAAAACGTGATTCGCAGATGATCTATAATAAGATACGAGAACACGTAGCAGAGAAACATATCATTGTGTATGGTCGCAGTTTAGGCTCTGGTCTAGCAACAAAAATCGCTTCAGTAAATCATCCTAGAATGCTCATACTAGATGCTCCCTATTATAGCCTTACTAAAGTTGCTGCACGCTACGCTCCTTTTATGCCGCTATCTTGGCTTATAAAATACCCACTTCCTACCTATAAATGGATAAAATACGTACAATGTCCCATACACATTATACACGGTACTAACGATAGACTAATCCCCTTTAAAACCAGCGTAAAGCTTTCTAAAATTAATGCAAAACGCACACGATTATATAGTATCATAGACGGTGGTCACAAGAATTTAAATAACTTTGAAAGTTATCATACGATGTTAAGCGAGATCTTAGCATCGCGTTCTAAACCGAAAACGTTAGAAGGCACGAGCTATAACGTGATACACAATACAAAACGTAAAAATGTCAAAACCTAAAAAGGCAGCTCTCATTGCTTTTCTACTTCTTAATCTCTACGCAATATTGGCTGGCAGTTTATATTTCTTTCAAGAAAATCTTATTTTTCATCCTACGCAGCTTCCGCAAGCGTATGCGTTTGAGTTCAGCACTACATACAATGAAGTTTATCTGGACACTCCCGATGGCGCTAGTTTGCACGCACTACATTTCACATCTAAAAAACCTAAAGCAACTATAGTTTATTACCACGGTAATGCCGGAGACTTGAGTCGCTGGGGAGAGATTGTCCAGTATTTCGTGGCGCAACAAATAGATGTGGTGGTTATGGATTATCGCGGTTTTGGCAAAAGTACTGGAGCGCGATCTGAGCAACTCTTATACGATGATAGTTTGCTTTGGTACGCTTTCGCGAAAGCGCATGCAGAAAAAACAAACACACCCCTCATAGCCTACGGCCGAAGCCTTGGGACAACCTTTGCGACCTATGTAGCGTCTAAAAATAAAGTTGAAAAGCTCATTTTAGAAACACCATTTTACAGTATTACTGATGAAGCTAAGAGTAGGTTTCCTTTTTTACCCGTAAACCGCTTATTGCATTATAAATTTGCAACCCATAGTTATATAAATCAAGTAAATGCACCCATACACATCCTACACGGTACAGATGATGGTGTGGTTTCTTATGACCACGGCAAAAAACTATATGAGCATATAGCGCGTTCTGATAAATCATTTACAACCATAAACGGTGGCGGGCATAATAATCTCGTCACGTTTGAGGCGTATACTAAGGCTGTAACTAGCATTTTAGAGTAAAATATTTATTTCTAAAGTCCCCTTTTGCACACTAATTTTTACACGTACCTTTGCACACTTAAAAATGCGAGGTGTGTGGTTTTACATGCGCTTTCGCGAAAGCGTAATAACACGTATGAAAGCAGGAATTGTAGGCCTACCCAATGTAGGAAAATCGACATTATTTAATTGCCTCTCAAATGCAAAGGCACAAAGTGCTAATTACCCGTTCTGTACGATAGAGCCTAACGTAGGTGTGGTAAATGTCCCAGACCCGAGACTCTCCAAACTTGAGGAGCTTGTAAGCCCAGAACGCGTTGTACCTGCAACGGTAGAGATCGTAGATATTGCTGGTCTTGTAAAAGGTGCTAGTAAAGGAGAAGGTTTAGGAAATCAGTTTCTTGGGAACATACGCGAGACTGATGCGATCTTACACGTGCTACGTTGTTTTGACGATGATAATATCACACACGTAGATAATACGATAGATCCTATACGTGATAAAGAGACCATCGATATAGAGTTACAACTTAAAGACCTAGAAACGGTAGATAAGAAGCTCGAAAAAGTAAATCGTGCTGCGCGTACAGGAAATAAAGAAGCGCAAGCTGAAGCAGTAGTACTCAAAAAAGTAAAAGCTGGTCTAGAAGCTGGAATCTCTGTACGTGCTATAGATATTTCTGACGATGATCGCGAGGAGTATGTAAAACCCTTACAGTTTATTACAGATAAACGTGTGCTTTACGTTTGTAACGTAGATGAAGGAAGTGCAGTTTCTGGAAATGCTTATGTAGACCGTGTAAAAGAAGCTGTAGCAGATGAAAATGCAGAGGTTATTGTACTTGCCGTTGGTATAGAAGCAGATATTGCAGAGCTAGATGATTTTGAAGAGCGCCAAGTATTCTTAGAAGATATGGGTCTTACTGAACCTGGAGCTTCTGTATTAATAAGAGCTGCTTATAAATTATTAGGGCAGCAAACGTATTTTACAGCTGGTGTAAAAGAAGTACGTGCTTGGACTGTTGACATAGGTGCTACAGGACCACAGGCTGCTGGTGTAATACATACCGATTTTGAAAAAGGTTTTATACGCGCAGAAGTAATTAAGTACGAAGATTTTGTCACTTACGGCAGTGAAGCTAAAGTGCGTGAAGCAGGAAAGTTAGGCGTTGAAGGAAAAACGTACATCGTAAAAGATGGCGATGTGATGCATTTCTTATTTAACGTATAAATTTTTTAAAATATAGCATAGATAAACCGCCCCTGTGGCGGTTTTTTTTTCAGGGACCACTTCCCTATTCTTAAAACACTAAACGATGATTGAACAACTTCAACGTTATTATGGTAGCCAGTTTGAGCCAGCACTTCTTGCAGAAATTAATGACGTAGGAGTGCTTCTAGAAGTGCACGAGGGAGAAGATCTTATAAAGCCAGGGCAGTATATTAAGTCTATGCCACTATTACTTTCTGGCAGTATCAAGATTATGCGACCAGATACTCAAGGCGGAGAGCTTTTATTATACCATCTAGAAAGAGGTGATACCTGCGCAATGACAATGACGTGCTGCCTAGGAAATAAAAAAAGTGAGATACACGCCATAACAGAGACAAACACCAGTTTGCTTATGATCCCTGTAGCAAAGATGGAAGAATGGTCTAGCCGTTATAAATCTTGGCGCAGCTTTGTCTTTAACAGCTATCACGAGCGCCTTATGGAAATGTTAGAAAGTATAGACAACATTGCCTTTAATAATATGAATGAGCGTTTAGAAAATTATCTAAATGATAAGATTAAGGCACTTAACAGTAAGCATATTTACATCACCCATAAAGATATTGCGAGCGATCTAAACACAAGTCGTGTTGTAGTCTCAAGACTTCTCAAAAAAATGGAAAATGATGAGAAAATTAAATTACATCGCAGTTTTATTGAGGTCGTGTAACATAGGTTACAAACTGAGCGCATAAAGCCACATATATTTGCATCATAATTAAAACATGTTGATGGAAATAGTTGAGATTCTTGGTTATGTTGGAGCACTGTTAATAGGTCTAGTTTTAGGAATTATAGGTGGCGGCGGATCTATACTTACCGTTCCTATTTTAGTATATGCACTAACGCTCAATCCAGTAATTGCTACGGCATATTCTTTATTTGTTGTAGGTACTACGTCACTTGTAGGTGCTATAAAGAATATAAAAATGGGAATGGTTGATTTTAAAACGGCCATCGTTTTTGCTATTCCAGCTTTTATTACTGTTTATCTGACTCGGGCATATCTTATTCCAGCCCTACCCGATGTACTATTTGAGGTGAGAGCATTTGTCGTGACAAAAGATCTGGCTATTATGCTTTTTTTTGCAGTGATTATGCTTCTCGCAGCAATATCAATGATTCGTAGTAAAAGCAAAGAAACTGAAGAAGAGGTAGCGAAAACGTATAATTACCCGCTCATCATTATAGAAGGAATCATCGTAGGCACAATTACAGGAATTGTGGGTGCTGGTGGTGGCTTCTTGATTATACCAGCCCTTGTTTTACTAGCTAAACTTCCTATGAAAAAGGCGGTCGCAACATCCCTATTTATCATAGCTATAAAATCCCTAATCGGCTTTTTAGGTGATGTTCAAAATTTAGATATAGACTGGCCATTTTTATTATCCTTTACCTCTATTTCTATACTGGGAATTTTTCTAGGCATCTGGCTCAATCAGTTTATAGATGGAAAAAAACTAAAAAAAGCCTTCGGTTATTTTGTATTAGTTATGGGCATTTATATCATTTATAAAGAGCTACTGTCATAACCATTTATCAGTTTAAACACACGTCATTAAAAAATACTATTATGCACATTAAACAATTTGAATATAAGCCACTCTCCCATTATTCGTATGCGATCGTAAGCGATGGTGAGATGGCTATTATTGATCCAGAAAGAAATCCTGAGCAGTATTACGCTTTCGCGAAAGCGTACGATGCACAAATTATCGCTGTACTCGAAACACATCCGCACGCAGATTTTGTAAGTTCTCATCTAGAAATACATACAAAAACGGGCGCAACCATTTACAATAGCGAGAAATTAGGCGCAGATTATCCGCATAAAACCTTTGACGATGGAGATATCATTACCGTAGGAAGTGTCACATTAAGCGCCATAAATACGCCTGGACACTCTCCAGATAGTATCACCATTGTAGCCACTCAAGATGATGAAACGGCACTGTTTACAGGTGACACGCTATTTATAGGTGATGTAGGAAGACCAGATTTACGCGAAAAAGCAGGAAATATGCAAGCTAAACGAGAGGAGCTAGCAGCAATGATGTATGACACCATTACACATAAATTTAATGATCTTCCAGATAATGCTTTAGTGTATCCTGCTCACGGCGCGGGCTCACTATGTGGCAAAAGTCTAAGTGATGCAAATAGCAGCACTTTAGGTAACGAGCGTATGGGAAATTGGGCGTTTAAAAAGCAATCCCAGCAAGAATTTATGGATACCATACTCGATGGGCAACCGTTTATCCCGTCATATTTTGGGTATGATGTAGCCATAAATAAGGCTGGCGCGGTGAGCGTACAACAAGCTATAGAGAAGATACCATTTTCTGAAAAGGAAACAGCCAGTGGATTACTTATAGATATAAGAGACGAAGCTAGCTTTAAGAATGGGCATCTACCAGGTAGTATAAACATACAAGCCGTATCTGATACATCAAAGTTTGAAACCTGGCTGGGTTCGATCGTAATGCCAGAGGAAACTTTTACACTAGTCGTAGATCGAGCAGAAAGTACAAATAAGCTGCTACACCGCATTGCTAAAATAGGTTATGAACAACAGCTCAAAAAAGTCATTACTCTTTCTGAAGAAAATCTAACCGCTAGCGAAGCGTTAAACCTTCCCGATTTTAGACAAAATCCTAATAATTATACGATTATAGACATTAGAAATGAAAGCGAAATTGCAGAGGGCTTCCTTTTTAAAAATGCACTGGCGCATCCTTTACACAATTTGCGTAAGACAGCTAGCGCTATTCCGACAGGCAAGCCTATCGTGGTGCATTGCGCTGGCGGTTATCGCAGTGCTGCAGGCGCAAGTATTGTAAAGCGAGTCCTTGAGAATGCGACGGTCTTTGATCTGAGCGACGCTATTAAAACCTTTTAAAATAAAGAAAACTATTAATTCTTAGTACGCTTTCGCGAAAGCGTACTCATAATAAATTCCCCCATATGCATTTAATTACAGAACCTTGGCCGTGGTATGTCGCAGGTCCGCTTATCGCTATCGTCATGTTTACACTACTGCTGATCGGTAAGAAATTTGGAATGTCTTCTAATCTGCGTACCGTATGTGCTGCAGCTGGTGGCGGTAAAGCTGCTTCTTTTTTTGACTTTAACTGGAGAGAAGACCGTTGGAATTTAATGGTCGTTTTTGGTGCTGTTGTTGGGGGTTATATCGCTTCCCATTTTATGGGAGATACCACGGTCTTTATACATCCAGATGTTGCAGCCCAACTCTCTCAAGATTACGGTATACATAGCGCTGGTGAGGCTTACTTACCTACAGAAATCTTTAGCACAGAACGTCTTTCTAATCCTTTAAATGTACTCTTACTGCTCGTAGGTGGTATTCTGGTCGGGTTTGGCGCTCGATATGCTGGTGGGTGTACTTCTGGACACGCTATTTCTGGACTTAGTAATTTACAGATACCATCACTCATTGCTGTGATTGGTTTTTTTATAGGTGGGCTTACCATGGTACACTTTATTTTTCCCCTAATTTTTTAATGTAATGAGATATATAGCATATTTTGCCATAGGCGTATTTTTTGGAATAATAATGTTTAAATCTGAGGCGGCATCTTGGTTCCGTATTTATGAAATGTTCCAGTTTGGGAGTTTTCATATGTACGGTATCATAGGTTCTGCACTTGCTTTAGGCGTGATAGGTGTGCAATTTATAAAACGTAAAAATGTACAGCCATTAAACGGCGGTACAATGAATTTACAGCCTAAAAATAAAGGAATTACTCGATACCTTTTAGGGGGTATATTATTTGGACTAGGCTGGGCGCTTGCTGGAGCTTGTCCAGGTCCTATGTATGTGCTTGCAGGTGCGGGTTATGCATCTATTCTAATTGTCATACTTGGAGCAATAGTGGGTACATTTTTGTACGGTTTACTGAGAGATAAATTACCTCATTAATAGAGAGCATCTTAAAGTGTCTTGTCTGGAGCTTCAGTATTGATTAAGAGCTGCTTATAAATTGCTAGGACAGCAAACCTATTTTAAGCAAGTGTAAAAGAAGAACGTGCTTGGACTGTTGACATAGGCGCTATAGGACAACAAGCTGCTGATGTAATACATACCGATTTTGAAAAAGGTTTTATACGCGCAGCAGTAATTAAATACGAAGATTTTGTCACTTACGGCAGTGAAGCGAAAGTGAGTGAAGCCAGAAAGTTAGGCGTTTAAGGAAAAGATGGTGATGTGATGCACTTCTTATTTAAACGTATAAACTTTTAAAATATAGCATAAATGGTCCGTACCTGTTCCAGTTTATTTGTTAAACGATTATATTATTAACCAATATACGTTTTTAGACCTTCTTTCTATACGGCTCTACACAAACCGAGTATCACAACCTTTACTTTTTAGAAAAAAGCTTTTGCGCTCCCTTAAAGAGAAAGAGAGCGACAATACCGAAGGCTAGCCCTACCAAAAACTCAGTGATAATGCTAGGAATACTCGGAAATAAGTGATGTAAAAAAGGGATGTTGTGCACAAAAATACCTCCTGCCACTAGCAGTAACGCAATAGTTCCTATGACAGAGAGCGCCTTAATAACCATAGGCAGTGCATTTACAAAAAATCGTCCTATCGTATCAGAAATGCTATTATCACGCTCATTAATATTAATGAGTCGTGCTCCAAACTCATCCATACGTATAATGAGGGCAACTATGCCGTAAACACCAACGGTCGCGACTAATGCTACAAAGGATACTACTGCAATCTGATTAGTTAATGATTCAGTAAGGACTGTACCTAATGCTATAATCACGATTTCTATAGACAGAATAAAATCAGTGACAATGGCCGACTTTATTTTTTCTTTCTCTAAAGCTAGAATTTCTTCTTTAGTAGGGACTTTTAGATTTGCAGCTAAATGTACTTTCTCGTGGGGAACAAAAAATTCGTAAATTTTCTCTGCACCCTCATATGCTAAATAAATTCCTCCCAAAACAAGAATAATAGTCACTGCGATCGGTAAAAAAGCACTTAATAAAAATGCAATGGGTAGAATAATCAGTTTATTAAGAAATGAGCCCTTTGTAATAGCCCATAAAACAGGTAACTCTCTATCTGAAACAAAACCAGATGCTTTCTCTGCATTTACAGCAAGGTCATCGCCTAGGATTCCTGCGGTTTTCTTAGTTGCTATTTTGCTTAGTGCTGCAACGTCATCTAGTAGTGCAGCAATATCATCTAAAATTGCAAAAAATCCTGAAGCCATAGATATCTGTTTTAGGATATAAAGATATAGCGCAACATTAACATACCGTCGGTTCTAAAAGAGAAATAGCTGACGTTATACGTTTTGATGCAACGCTTATTTTCTAAAGCTCATCAAATTTTAAAAAGGGCTAGACAGGTGTGGTTATTTGTGGTGCTAACTCAAATTAAGAAAGGTATATGCTCCCTTAAAGCTCAACGTGCGTATTTTTATACTGAACTGGACGGGAAATTTTTTGGTGAGCGTTCTATGGGATGTACACGCTTTCGCGAAAGCGTATGCATCATCAATCCCTGCGCAAAACGCTGCAATATGCGCCTTCAAATTTGTACAACAGTAGTTCTAGGCACAAAAAAGCCACTCTTCTCGAGTGGCTTTTGCGATACAAAACTATCATACGTTAATTTCGTATTATTTTAATTCTTTTCTGGATCGCACCACTGCTTACAGTTAAAATATACGTTCCTGATGAGAGTGTATCTACATTAATAGTACGCAACATTTCTCCAGAAACATCTGTATTTTCTAATACAACCTGTCCCAATACATTTGTGATTGTAAAGTCTATTGAGCTTGCTGATAATTCTGGTGATAAAACAACATTTAGCTTATCACTTGTCAAAGGATTAGGATAGGCATATATGGAGCCTGCTAGATTTATATCATCTACACCCAATGCTTCATACCCAAATACGATTTCAAATCTATCTGTTGCGCGACTAGCCTCATCATCAGTATCCATTTGAAATAAGACTGTCGTGTCTCCACTTTCTATGGGGTGAAAAACGTCAGTAAACTTATCATAAATTGCAACACTCGTTGTAAACGTACCCGTAAAATTCACCTCAAAACGATACATATCTGCAAGCGCATTAGTAAGTGAAAGCGGTACAATTTCTAAACCACCTGTTGGCGCATTTCTATGTTCTATGGTTAATAGCATCTCTCCCTTATCTATAGATAATGTCTCGTCCTGATTTGTAAATTTTTCTGCATCATTAGGGTTGAGATCATTTTCATTTTCGGCGGTGGTAAAGAAGATACCAAAGCTATCTTGCGCCGAATTTCCTGCACTTGCTGCATCATCTCTAAAGAGTTTTACGATAAGTTGCTCTGTAGATGAGGTGTAGGTGTTTGTTTGAGAGGTAGCATTTAAAACTTTGTCTGTCTCCTCAAACTGTAAGCTAGCCGCACCGTCTGCAAGTGTTGTTAAGAACATCGCTTGGTTAGGCTGTAAATATTGATTTGCAGCAGATCCTGATGTATTTATACCAGATGGAAGCAGCACTGTTACGTAAGCACCTCTACTTCCCTGGTTAGAATCCCAGATGTAATACTGATTAGGATTTAAATTTATACCGCGAGCAGTAAGGGTAACCATATCTACCGAGGCTTGATATGGATTACCTAACATATTAAAGTTTCCAGCAGTTGTATTGAGACCTGCAAAGTTTGCAGTACCTAATTGTAAGCTACCTTTTGCTTCTAAACGTGTGTCTGTAGGTGTTGCGTTGTTATCTGAGATATCTGTTACTCTACTACCTCTTACCATTAATAATAAAGGTTCTCCCGTAGAGAGTGTTTTCGTATCGGTATTTGCTGCTGCCTCAAAACTTTGTCCAGCATTATTAAATGTAAATAGAGACGGGTTACCTGACGGTGTTGCATCAAAACCGTTTTCTCCTGTTACAGATCCTGTTATGTGAGTACCGTAGCCAGGTTTTGGATTATTATTATCTGCAGGATAATTAAACCCAATGTTATGCACACCTTGCTGAAAGTTATCTTTTATAGACGTGGTAGTATTTACAGAGCTTCCTATCATTCTAAATGCTCTTTTAGCAGCATAGAACTTTTCTACCGTTACCTCTCCTACTAGAACTCCGTTTGCTACAGGTTCTACCACTGCCGTTTTTGTCGCATCACTCTTAAATCTAAATTCTGAAGCTGTTACGTCTAAAGTTCCATCTTGAAGATCTAATGCTGTATATAAGTCAATATCTGTAGAAACAGCGACGTTTCCGTCTCCGTTTACAAGCAATGTACCTATTTCAAAAGTTTCAGAGCCAGAAGTAGACGTACCTGAAATTGAGGCATCCTCTGTACCCGTATATGATATTGTTCCCTCCTTACCTAAGATGATACCGTCGTTTGTTAAGGTTTCTGTAAAAGCTACAGTATGTGTAGCTATATCTAAAGTAACATTTGCTAATCCCTCTGGGTTTACAATAAGCTCTTTGAGTTCTACATCATCTGTAAGTGTAGCAGTACCAGATAATACGCGGGCGGTATCTTCTGCAGTTGCAACACCTGAAGGATCTTCTGGTGTCCAGGCTGCCGTAACTCTATCATCATAAATATATTCTACGGCTGGTAGTTCTGTTTTTCCGAGTACTTCTATTTCTGCTAATTTCAAGCTAGTGTTTGCCCCTACTTTCTGTATGCGCATATATCTTCCAGCCTGACCAGCAACTTCTGTATCTAGAGATAATTTTCTACCTACAGGATCTACTTGGTGGTATTTCCAGTTTGCAGTAGCTAATGATTGTGCTAGTGATTTCCCTGTAAATGGCTCATCATCTAACATAATATGAAAATCTGCGAGGTCAGGATTATTCTCTTCTATATCCTTACCTTTCATAATCACAGTATTCCAAATATCGATATATGTGATCTCTGAGTCTTCACCAAAATCAAGGTCTATCCAAGGTTGGTTCTCAACTTCAGTAAGTGAGTAACTTCCTACAGGTACTCCAGTGGTTTCTTCACGTTGTAAAAAATTAGCATTATCACGACCATTTGTATTTCCGTCTGCAGCTTTTGACGCATTAGGATCTACTGCAAGATCATCGCCGTTAAAAGGAACTGTAACACCTGCCTGTGTGCTACTCTGGGATATGGTGGCTAGTCTACTTATTAATTGATCTTTAGGTAAAAAATTAGCTGCTGGTTCTTGTTGTGGTGCAGCAAAAATGCCTGTAGTAGGTGGGTTTAAAACCTTAATACGTAAAGGGATTGATGTATAATCTGTAGAGAGTCTATCTGGAACTACTTCATTAATAATAAAATATAAATACCCTTCTGTAGGATGCTCATACAATCCATTTACTCCTAAATACTCTAAGAACTTTGCTTCTGAAGCAAACTGATACAAACGCTCAGGATACCCATTTCTAAGCTTATCTTGGGCGGCAGCTTGCTCTATCCCAAATTTATAAGCGCCTAATTGATCTGTTATAATACCATCTACCCCAAAACCAAACTGCTTTTTAGGATCTGTTTCATTATAGTCTATAGCGCCAAATGTAAAGCGTAGGTCATCTGTGATCTCAAAATAAGGTAATCCCGTAGCCGCTTCATCTAGCATCGTAAACGTAGTTTTACGATTTCTAGTAACCTCAGATGACGCTAAGTGTATAGGATTATCTGCGTGCTCTGTGTAAAGGGTATTCTCCAAATCATCCTCATCTATAATCTCATAAAAATGAGGGACATTTTGCGTTTTAGCATCTAAGAAGTACCAACTTGTAAACCCGTTATTACGTGTTTTATAAAGTCCTGACCCATCACTTAATACAAGTTTAGAGGGTACCATAGCGTAATCTAAATCTCTAAATTTAATATTATCAAAAATGTGATTATGCGAGTGCTTCCACATATAAAGTCCTACGTTTGCCCCCCCATTATCGCCTCGATCTCCAGATAAAAATGTATCATGAAAGGTGTAATCTGCCTGATAGGTAATTGCTAGACATTCTTTTCCTCCCCACACAATAAAACCGTCAAAAATTGAACGAGACTCGTGATTAAGCCCCATTTCTCGTTCTATAGATTTAAGTCCAATGTTCGTACCTATAATAGTAGTGTTATTCATTATTAATGCAACCTCTACAGGCATTACCCCATCACCTTCTGCACTATATCCATTCTGACTCAAAGGAAATTGGTCTATTGTAAATCCAGGTCGCACGGTTGCTAATTGCTCTGCATCCACCTTATCTACTGCTGCTACATTAGGATTCATATTTATAATACCTACGCCTTCAGTCACATCTGATATTACATTATCATTACAAACTACAGCTCTACCCTTCAAGCCAAAACCCTGACCAGAAAAAAGATAATCATTATAAAACAAAATACCATTGTAAGGATCTGTAGCACTACCACTTCCCGGTCTTCTAGAAACCCCAACTACAAGGTTGTTATTCCAGAAGCCTGTCTCGCTTCCTGTTTCTGCAACAATTCCTGCACCAAGGACATCGTAAACAACATTATCTGAAACGTCTGCATAGGCATCGTGATGGGTTATACCCCAACCTGGATTCCCCCAAATCACGTTACCTGTCACTTTTATTAATTTATCTCCTGGTTTTGAACCATTTTTATGAAGGTGTATAGAATAACGCCCTCTCAAATTTGTAATGTCCTTTGGAGCTGGTCTTTCTGAAATGGCTACATTCTGTCCTAGTGGTGAAGACTTCGATTTTAATATGTCTGTTTGCACCCATTCTTTAAAAATGATATCATCTTGCCATCGCGACTTATCAGAACGACCCATATTTTTAAATTGGGCATTTTTTATCTGTACATTTTCATTAGTCTCCATAACCATAAGGTGACCTCTATGGTGAATCGCTTCTTCTGGAACTGGATTTAAGGCTAAAAGCGGAGAACCAGACTGAAATACAATATTTCTAGTAAGGTTACCTACGTAACAGCGTAGTACAAAATCATCATCAGGAGTCTCCTCATGATCTCGTCTTAGTTTTCTATCAAGTATTAATGAAGATCCCGTAACGTTATCTAGTATAGCTGTTTCGGTTTGAGTTGCTCTTGCTTCAGTAGCCGTATTATAAAATTTACCACTTTTAGTAATTAAAATCTCATCACCCGGTAACCATCCTTCTGGAGCGGCAGAGAGATTTATTGACGTATCATCTCTAAATGCACTACCTGCAAGTTGAATTTTAGCAGATTTTGCTTGACCTATAACTTCTATCTGACCTTGAATGATAATACCGATAGACATTTGCATAGGATCCCATCCATAACGACCGGTCACTCCTATACCATCATCATATACTGTGGTATCACTCTCATCAAATACTTCTTTACCTGCATAGTAAGCGACAGCCTCATCGTGTGTGTTAAATCGTTTTTTATCTATCGCAACAGTACGATTTATCTTATTTACTGTAGCACCATCACTATAATGTGCCCTAGCTACGGTGTTCCAAGCATTATCGCCTGTAGTTACTGTCGCCTCGTGGTTTAAAATATCAAAAGGTGTTATAGAAACCTCTATTTTTCCATCTGTTGCGCCATCTGCCAGAAATTGTATGAGCGAGTCTGAAGAACCATACAGGGTGTCAAATTCTAATCGTGTCGTTTTTGTAGCGTCAGTCTGGCTCACTGTAAAAGTCCCATCTACGCGAATACCGAAAAGGGAAACCGCAGTTTCTTCACTATACGTAACTGTAATATTTTCAGGAATATGAACAATAGCTCCCTCACCAGGTATTGAACCTTGTACCCAAGTAGCAGCATCTGACCAATCTCCATCTTGAGCTGCTTCGTGCGTTACTGCATCTGTAGGTATTAAATTGTCTGCTGGGTTTTGAGCACTACTAATTGCAACAAAAAATAGACTTATTATTAAAAGTAAAAATCTCTTCATCACTTAACATTTTTTTAAGGAATTGTAAAAATAATAAATTGTGAAGCCACAGATAATCTAAAAAGGTTAAATTATCGTCATACGTGTTGATTTACAGTAATTTAAATTAATAATTATACATTCAAGAAAAAGTCGAAATTCCTATATATCACCACGTTTACAGGGAATAAGACATAAATAAAATTTTATTATAGCCTTAAACATTCTTAAGAAAAAGACAAAATACATCACCTTGCTTCAGCTGACGAGCGTATACAGGTAGTATGCGAAATAAAGATATAGAGGCGTAGTCTACATTACCGCCAAGGAAAGTTAAGTGACACTATGCTATCATTTTCTAGGTCTAATTACGCTTTCGCGAAAGCGTATGCAGAAATAATCTACTTCTCAAAAAAACTGATAGACGACCCTATCCAGCTATCTTCTGTGAGGTATGAAACATTAATTAACTCGCCTTTACTCATTCGCGTTAAATTAATAACGGGCTTAAAACGCGCTTCTTTTTTGTTCCAGATATAGAGCATACGAAGCTCTACCTTAGATTTTTTAGGTGTGTTCGTTTCTATAACCGAAGCGTACTTTACTTTTTTCTGTAAAATATAATTATGCTTGTCTTTAATCGCATCTATCGTTTTTTGGTCTGGGTAGAGATTTACACCTTTTCCTGCAAATGAAAACAAAGGTTTGAGAACATATTCTTTCAGATTAATATCTGATGGATACTCATTAAGATAAAATGAATCTGGGATATTCTTGTGTTTAAGCATAGGAACTATGCACTTGGAAATCATAAAAAACCAATCGGGATGACTTACGTATTTTACATCGAGATCGTCACTGAGACTAAAGTTAGTCTTTAAGTTCTCTATACCTTTTAACTCATCTAAAATTACACGGTTGTATATCCTGTTAATTGGGACTTTCTTACCGTCTTTCATTCGGTATAATTTTCGTCCTTCTTTGAGCACCTTGGTCATACAAATTACGTCTATTCCTAAAGCCTTTTGCGTTGCCCAGAAATCAATACGCGTTTTCTGCTTTTGTGGAAATAATTCTAAAAGCACCACATTTTCTGGATTTTCATCACCTACGATGACGTTTTTTAACTCTTGAAAATACGTGTCATCATTTAATCCGGAAAAAAAATAGTCGAATCCTTCTTTAGGAATTGTAGGGTAATTTTTCTTAAAAGCATTACCTAACCACGGTTGGTAAAAAAATAAAGTTGGGAACGCCTGTAATTCTATAAGTTGTGGCGTGATACCACCGTTACCATCTTCACACAAGCCAAAATCAATTGCCAAAAACTCTGGCTTATCCATGGGTACGGGACATCGTAAATCTTTAGGGATAAAACGTTCTCGGATCTCATCAAAGTCCAGCTTCCATAATTGCTCAATAATAGAATCACAAGCTTCAAAAAGTGTGTTCTTAAGTGCCTTTGGTATAAAAACAGGCGTCTCAGAAATTCTAAACGCACTACTCTCACCAAAAGCATCTACCGCATCCTTCTTGATACCTTCATAATATGTTTCTTTAAAGTTTTCATTAAAGACCTTCCGGATGTGTGGTATCATTTTGCTATAAGTTGAGTTTTATCCTTTGCTTCTGCAGCTAACTGTAAAAAACGTGGGATAATGGTTTGGTTGGTTTTCATAATCTTATCATCGTCATACAAATGATCGATCATATCTTGGTATTTCTTCTTGCCGTGTTTCTTAATAACGATAGCCTTTTTATCTTCTTTTAAAAAGTAGCGTAACATACCATCTGCATCTGCCTCAGGATGAAATTGTGTTCCAAAAATCTCGTGACTAAAACGTATCGCCATTACGGCACGCTCTAAAGAAACGTCAGGTCGTATTTTTTCTCTGCACAACACTTTACCATCTAATGATTCTAGTTTCCAGTCTTGCGGTCCTATTACTTGATAATCTCTAGAGTCTACCGCATAAAAGGGATCTTCTAAACCTTCTAGCAAAACTTCTCGCGTACCGCTCAAGGTTTTGTGAATAGGTAATATCCCGAAAGATGTTGTTCTTCTTTTAGTAACTCTCGCAAGATCCCAATGCCTGCAGGCCAGCTGAAATGAGTGACAAATTAAAAACAAGTGCTTCTTGCAGTGATTTGTCATATTATAGTGTAAAAACGTATCTAGAAAATGGAAAAAATGACTCTCCCAAGCTTCACCAGAAGCAAGTGGAGAACCTGGCCCTCCAGAAGATAAAAACATGTCATAATCTTCTATGTCAGGTATTTGTCCTTCTATACGAACCTCAAAAGTATCATAATTACCTTTTATTCCATCCTGTGCAAGAAAATCTCCTGCAAGCATTTTTAAACAGCGCATTCCCTCATTGGGTTCGCCAGCATTCATATCTAATATTGCTATTCTATAGCTCCTTTCCATCTACTTTTCTTTTTGCTATTCAATCTAACATTAACGGACAAAATTAAACTATTTATAGTCCTTTTGCCGTTTGTTGTACAACATATTCTGCAACTTTTCTTAGATCGCCTGTGTCTTTATAAACTTGTAACTGTCTGTCTGCTCCTGCTCCCTGTTCTATCATTTGATAAACGTAGTTTACTTCCTGACGACAGCCTAGTTCATCTACCACATCATCTATAAATTCTAGAAGCTCATTCATTAGTTGATTAAAAGGTACTTCTTCTTCCTTACCAAAATCAATCAACTTAGCCTCTACTCCCCATCGTGCTGCGCGCCACTTATTCTCATTAAGCAGTAAACGACGATATGATTTAAACGTTTGATTCTTTTTATGAAGTTTATAAATCTTTGCAACAATACATTGCATTAGCGCTGCGATACACGTCACTTCATCTACGGTCATTACCACATCACAAATGCGGAACTCTACCGTAGGAAAAAATGGATGTAAACGTATGTCCCACCAGATTTTCTTGGTGTTATCCAGACAATTAGTACGCACTAAAATATCTACAAACTTGTCATACTCCTGTATACTATTAAAAAATGGTGGAATTCCTGTACGTGGAAATTTGTCAAAAACCTTGGAGCGATAAGATTTAAAACCTGTGTCTCTACCTTCCCAAAATGGTGAGTTAGTCGATAACGCATACAAATGCGGTAAAAAGTACCGCGCCACATTTAAGATATCAAGTCCCTCTTCCCTATTCGGAATGGCTACGTGTACGTGCATCCCGAATATCAAATTACCTCGCGCGACGTCTTTTAGTTCGTCTATAATTGCATCATAGCGAGGATTATTAGTGATCAGTTGCTCGTGCCATTGCGAGAAAGGATGCGTACCAGAGGCTGCGACTTTTAGCCCCTCATCTGCTGCGAGCGAAATCACTTGCTGTCTTAAATACGAAACCTCGTCCCGAGCTTGATTAATATTTTCACACACGTTTGTTCCCATCTCGACGATAGACTGGTGCAATTCTTCTTTAATACGTTCTTGTAAATGTACCTTACCGCCTTCGATGATTTTAGACATCTGCGACCTTAGGTGTAACGTATCACTATCGAGAATCTGAAATTCTTCTTCAATTCCCAGTGTAAACTTGTGCATAAACGTACTCTTATAATTTTCTAAATATGTGCAATTCTTCTCATCTTTTCGCTTAAAGCGAAACTATAATTTCACGAGCAAAACAGAGTCAATTATCTTTCTGCTTCTTGTATCATCTTTCCTAAATCGTCCTAACCGAAAAACTAGGCGCATTAAGCACTTAGCTTTACAGCTGAACTTAAATTACTTTATTTCTTAGGAGCAGCCTTTTTTGAAGCAGTCTTCTTAGCTACAGACTTTTTAGTGGCGACCTTTTTTTCGATCGTACCTGCTTTTGCCTTCGCTTTTGCTTTAACCGTATTTACCTTTATTGCCGCTGGTTTTGATTTAGCAGGCGCTTTTGCTTTAGCTATAGGCTCTTTTTTTACAGACTTTTTAGCTTCTGCTGCGGTCTTAAGCGTAGTCTTATTTTTTGCAGCTGGAGTTGGCGCGATGCACTCTTTCACGTAAGTGCCCCAAGACGTGTTATTTTTTCCAGTCTTATGTGCTTTTGCTTTTTCTATCGCAAATTTTGCAACGTGCTCTACTACCCAATCAAAGTTTTCTTGACCCACAGAATTAATATCTGCATCTGGTGCAGGGTTACAGAAATCTATGGCATACGGCACGCCATCGCGTATTGCAAACTCAACTGTATTAAAGTCGTATCCAAGCGCTTTATTAAGTCTCAAGGTATAATCCTTAATCGTTTTCATAAGCTTCGTATGGGCAGCACCTGTAGTTTTTGGAGTAGCATCATATCGTAAATGTGGCTCATTATCTGGCGCATACGGCATAATGTGCACATATTTCTGACCGATAGCATACACGCGGTAATAATCCTCAAAAATAATCTCTTCTTGAAGCATCATTACGAGTTGCTCAGTTTCGGCAAATTTCTCCCAAAGATCGTCTGGACTTTTTACTTTATAAACGTTTTTCCAACCGCCACCATCGTGAGGTTTCATAAACGCAGGAAAACCGATGTGTTCAAACATATAATCCCAATCTAACGGTGCCTCTAAATTTCTAAAAGATGTCTCCGTTGTATTATCTGGGCGCTCTTTAGAAGGAAGTAATACAGTTTTAGGTACCGGAACTCCTAGTTTAAGCGCAAGCGCGTTATTAAAAAATTTCTCATCTGCACTCCACCAGAAAGGGTTATTAATTACTGCTGTTCCTTGTAGTGCTGCATTCTTGAGATATGCTCTGTAAAAAGGAACTTCTTGAGAGATACGGTCAAAGATGACACTGTACCCATAATCTATACCTTGTTGTAATTTATCTATTTTTACAGGTTCTGCGATGATTTTTCCGCCTCCTAGTTCGTTTACTTTATCTATAAACGCCCAAGGAAAGGTGTCTTCCATCCCAAATAATATACCTACTTTCTTTACCATAATATTGTCTATTTTGTTGTGGTTGTGTTAGTTAAAATAAGTGCCTACATACTCTGGAAAAACCATTCTCCAAAGCGGCCAGTCGTGAGAAATCCATTGTTTCTCGTCATACCAGTGATCAATACCTTTTGCATTTAGAATGGCAGACATTTCTTGATTTCGTCCCAAACAGATGTCCCAGTCTGATGTACTCAAAACGATATGCATATGCTTGTATTTCCAAGTTTCTTCGCCTGGCATAAACTCATTAGGGCAGTTAAAGTAGATTCTCATATCATCGGATCCCTGCGTCATTGTACGTACATTAAAAGTCGCGCTCATCGCAAAAAGATGTGAGACAAGATCTGGAAATCTAAATGCCGTATTTGCCGCGTGATATCCGCCAAAGCTTACGCCCGCCACAGCAACTCTGTGCACATTACATTCGTTCTGTATATAAGGAATAAACTCGGTCTGTATAAACTTCATATACAAATCGTAATTGTGAATTTTTACATCTGTGGGAAGGTTGTCATCATAAAAACTCAGCATATCTATAGTCTCTACGTTATAGAGTTTTACCTTACCTATATCTACCAAATGCATTATGGAATCGTTTAGTAAAAAATCTCTATTCTGAGTATATTCTCCTCCTGATGACGGGAACATAAGTATGGGATAACCCCAGCTACCCGTCACCTCTACCTTAATATTTCTACTTAAATGGTTTGAATAATATTCAAAATGAGTTGTTTCTGCCATAAGCTTTAAATATACTGCATATTAACATTTCTACATAAAGGTTTATGAATGATTTAATAATCGACAAAACTCATTTCTATTTCTTACGTGATTTGCTACCTTGCACGGCTATGAATTTTGAAAAAATGATTACAAAAAAAGAGAAGCTATTTTCTACGCACCTCAATCGTGATGTGACGTATAGGTGGGCAGCTCCGTTAGATTATAAAACTTCTGGTATTGCTTATCCTGTATTATTAATGAATGACGGTCAGGATTTTGAAAAGATGAAGCTTAAGGAAACGCTAGAAAAATCCTTTACGTCAGATCATACCGCGCCGTTTATCTATATAGGAATAGAAACTAATGAAAACAGGATGCAAGAATACGGCCTCGCCCATGCTGCAGATTTTAAAGGAAGAGGGTCGCGAGCTAAAAGTTATACAAACTTCATACTCAAGGAATTTTTACCGTTTATTAAAAATAAGTTTCCGCTTTCGCGAAAGCATACTGATTATGTTTATTGTGGAATGTCACTGGGTGGCCTTTCTGCCTTTGACATCGTATACAACAACGCCCATTATTTTGGAAAAGTAGGTGTCTTTAGCGGAAGCTTCTGGTGGCGTAATAAAGCCTACGTAAAAAATGATCAAGAAGACCGCAGCCGGATGGTCCTAGATTTAGTTAAAAATAATGTAGCACCTGCCCATTTAAAATTCTGGTTACAATGTGGGACTTTAGATGAAAAAGCAGACCGCAATAATAATGGTATTATAGATGCCATAGATGACACTCAGGACCTCATAAAAGAATTACGCAAAAAGCGCTATATGTATCCTCGGGATATTATTTATGTAGAAGTTCCTGGTGGCAAGCACGACCTCCCTACTTGGGGCAAAATATTTCCCGAATTTATCAGTTGGGCATTTGGAACATCTAATACGCCTCAGACGAATCTAAAATTAGAGAAAAAAGGTGGTGTTTTTACAGATAGAATTAATTAGCACTTACTAACTGGATTATATCTGACGTTCTCAATAAACAGTATTTATAGAAGAACCGTAATGCTCTCTAGTTGATCAAATATTAATGATATTGACTATGTAGATTGCTAAACCTCCTATAGCTCAAAACGCAGCGACTTATAGCTTCTTGTTTATTACTACGCTCTCAACCGAAAATTATATCTTGTCGCTTTATCCTTATAAATTCAATACTTTTAAATCTTAGCTTCCTACTTAAAAAAAGCCGATTAAAAAAAAACCGTCTGATGAAAATCTTTGCGTTCTATTTTTTTAGTTTACTGACCTTTACGTTGTTCGGGCAAGTGTTTAGTCCGCAGATTGATAATTATACGTATGGTGATAATCAAAATTGGGGTATAGATGTAAATGAGAATGGACTGATATTTATTGCTAATAATAAGGGACTAGTTCGCTACACGGGACAACAGTGGTTGCTTAAGGAATTACCTAAGAAGACTATTATAAGGTCAGTTTTTGTAGATGGAGATAGGATTTACACAGGATCATATGAAGAATTTGGTTATTGGACTAGGAATTCAAAAGGCACTTATGACTATACCTCATTAACTTCGTTATTTGAAGATCAGAATGCTATAGGCAGTGAAGAGTTTTGGCAAATTCTAAAATTTGAAGATGACATTTTCTTTAGGTCATTTGGTGGATTGTATATCTATAATGGTTTATCAATATCCAAAGTAGCTTATAGTCAAGGAGTATTTTCGATGTCCAATTACGGTAAGAAATTATTGGTGGCGACATCGGACGGTGGTCTTCAGCAATTGATTAATGGTAAACTCGAACCTCTCGAAAATGTACAAGCACGCTCGTTAAATAAAATTAAAAGTTTGTGCTCAGTACATAACAAATTATTCATTTATGATGAAGATGAGGGTGGTTTACTCTTTAACGGCACGACCTTTATCGAGGTGCCTAAATCATTAAACGAACTGCTTAAAGCAAATATTCTCAACAAAGCGCTATTTATAGATAACGATACCCTCGCGATAGGTACCATAAAAAATGGTGTTATACTTTATAATTTTAAGAGTGACAAACTCACTATCATAAATAAAGAATTGGGTCTCAACAATAACACTGTTCTTGGTTTAGACTATCATAAGGGGAATTTATGGGTGTCTTTAGATAATGGGACGAGTAAGATCAATCTAAAAAGCTCATATCGCTATTACTTTGATCTTAGTGGAGATCTTGGTACAGTTTACGATGTTGCCTATTTTAAGAACAGCTACTATTTAGCCAGTAATACAGGTATCTATACTTTTCAGAATAACAAACTATCTCTCATAGAAGCCTCTGAAGGCCATGTCTGGAATCTTACCATTATTAACAATCAACTATTATGTGGTCATAATAATGGAACTTACCAAATTAAAAATAACAAAGTGGAAGCTCTTGATCTCTCATATGGAGGTGTTTATGGTTATACGAAAATTCCTAATACGCAGAACGCCTATTTACAATCCACATATTCTGGAATTAGCCATTTGAAATTTGAAGGAGAAACACCTATCATCTCTAAAGTGGAAGGAATAGATAATCCTATAAACTCAATTACTTTTAGCTCTGACGATGAGATATGGGCAACGCATCCATACAAAGGGCTATTTAAATTTAAATTGAATGACACCTATAATCAGATAACAAAAGATGAAAAATTTTATGACACACTTCATTTAAAACAATATAAAACTGATATAATTAAAATAGGCGATAGCATATATTTCTATAATTCTGACAAATGGTATAAAAATTCAAGTAAGAATGAGAAAGTTACATTTATTGAGGTAAAAAGACTTGAAGGTTTAAAATCTGCGGGCGTAGAAGAAACAGGGTCTTGGTTTTTAGATGGAAAAGAAGCCAGATCTCTTATATTTTTTGACAACTCTTTTACGGAAAAAATACGATTAACAGATTTTGAGCTATTTAAACATCTAGTAGCAAATTATGGAAAAGTAGTTGTTAAGAATGACTCCATACGAATGTTAAACCTAAATGATGGCTTTGCAACATTTAATGTCAACACAGTAGTCGAAGAAAATGTATCAAAACCAATTATTGACAAACTCTATACTACCGATAAACTATTTAAAATTGACGGCCCATCTGATATAAAGATCTCCTATAAAGATGCGAGTACGCTAACATTCGAAACCTACACTCCTAATTTATTTCAAAATGAAATGAGGTATGTTTTATCTGGAGAGACAGCGCAAAGTCAACTTATTAAAAATGGAAAGTTTACATTACAAAATCTAGCTTACGGAAATTACACCATAAAAATCTTTAATAATTATTCTACTAACTCCAGTAAATTTATAGATAGTGACTTTTCTCAAGTCTTGAGCTTTACTGTACTCCCTCCTTGGTATTTTTCAAAAGTATCTTTCTTACTCTACCTTTTGCTTCTTATCGGTTTGATATATATCACATATCGTCGTAACCAATTTAAGATTCGTAAAGAACAACTGTTATTAAAAAGACAATACACTAAAGAAACACAGGAGCGCATATATGAACTTGAAAGAGCTAACTTAGAAAAACAGATAAAAGATAAGAAAAGGGAACTGACCAATTCTACCGCATCTATCATTAAAAAGAACGAAGCCATTATTCTTTTAAGAAATGAGCTTACTCGCTTAAAAGATGTTTCTCCGAACAGCTACCGAACAAAAAAGATTATTGCTTCATCAGAGAAGTATATCAATAATAAGAACGACTGGAAACAGTTTGAAGAGAACTTTAAAGAATTTAATGCAGACTTTTTTGATAATCTTGTCAAGAAATTTCCAAAATTAACCACGCGTGATTTAAAACTCTGTGCATATATAAAAACGGGATTAACTTCAAAAGAAATTGCCCCTCTTATGGGTATTTCTAAGAGAGGCATAGAATTACAACGCTATAGGTTAAGAAAAAAATTGAATATGGATTCTAGTGACAATTTCCTTGATTTTTTGCAATCATTCTAAGAAGACCGTAAAATATTAAGGGTGAAAATAAGAATTTAGCAGACTCACCACCTCATCACAACTACATCAAAGTGTTAAAATATAGTGTTTATTTAATATTTAAATAACTAATAATCAGTTACTTGTATTTTTTATACTATTTCATCATCTTTTCGATAACGTTTTCGTTCTTATCAAGTATTAAGTTTACAGCATAAACAATTGGATTACGCTATTGCGAATCAATTCTTAAGCGAAAACTAAATGAATTCTAAACGTACACTCATACTACTAACTACATTAATTACGCAGTTTATATTGGCTCAAGATGTGCGAAATGGGTATGTGTCCTCAGAAGATGGCACCCCTATACCAGGAGCTACAGTGGTCATTGAAAATACGAATATCGGTGTTCAAACTGATTTTGATGGTCTTTTTAGTATAGAGGCTTCTGATAATGATGTTTTAATTATAAGATATCTAGGATTTGTAGAGGAGAAAGTTTCTGTTCTCTCCAATAAATTCGATTACAACGTGGTGCTTATAGAGGATATAAATCTCCTAGACGAAGTGGTTATTGTTGGATACGGAACACAAAAGAAAGAAGTACTTACGAGCTCCGTGGCACAGATAGATGGTGACGAGATTGCCGAGGAGTCGGTGCTTAATGCAACACAAGCATTACAAGGAAAATCATCGGGTGTTCAGGTGATAGCCTCAGATGCCCCAGGTACTGCATCCCGAGTATTAATTAGAGGTCTAGGTACTGTTCAAGGTGGCCGAGAACCCTTGTATGTTGTAGACGGAGTTCTGACAGACAACATTAATAACATAAATACTTCGGATATTGAATCCATTAATATACTGAAAGACGCTGCATCTCTTGCCATTTATGGAAACCGTGGGGCAAATGGTGTTGTTATTGTCACTACAAAAAAAGGGAAACTTGGAAAAATGCAAGTTAATTTTAATACGTATAGTGGTTATAGAGATATTCTAAGGACTGTGGAATTAGCAAATTCTGAGCAATTTGTCATTTACAGTAATGAGGCAGCACTCAGAGATATAAGAACTGATAATGATCCATCAAATGATAATGATTTTAGCGGTTTTTTACCTACTAATCAAGATTTTGATACCAATTGGTTAGATAAGATTACGCGATCAGGTATTATTAATGACTATTACTTATCATTAGCTGGAGGTACAGAGAAGATAAATACTTTTTTTAGTGCTGGTTTTAACGAAGAAAAAGGAATTTTACTTAATAATGATTTCAATAGGCTTACAGCGCGAAGTAATGTAGACTATAAGGTTAATGATAAGTTAGATTTTTCTCATAAGGTAGGTATTCAGCTTGCAACGGGTTCACCTCAGAGCTTTGGCCTATTCACATCTGCATATAAACAGGCACCTATAATTCCGGCAAGAGTTGATAATACTTTTGGTTCTTCTCTGGCTATTAATAATGTAGCAAACCCACTTATTGATGCTTCCAACGCTTTTAAGCGTGAAAAAAATAAATTTTTTAAGATTCAAGGTGCATTTAAAGTAGACTATGAAATTCTTGAAAACCTAACTTTTACTTCTCGTTTT
>Ga0115565_10000698_pt1 | contig 28680 bp, 16 predicted proteins | sample COGITO_mtgs_1105_FD_87199 | JGI IMG/M metagenome (GOLD analysis project Ga0115565, IMG submission 87199) | Pelagic marine microbial communities from North Sea - COGITO_mtgs_110530 | ecosystem: Environmental > Aquatic > Marine > Epipelagic | place: Germany:Helgoland, sampling site Kabeltonne... | reverse complement strand
TATGATTTTAATTTCATCACCTTTATTAAACAAAGGCGAAAAAGATTTTTCTACCTATAAAATGTTTCAAGCAAAAATTTTTAACAAGCGATTTTTAACTAGTAGAAAAGGGCAATTTAAAGGCTATCCTTTTCGAAGTTTTTCGAGTGCTGGTTATACAGGTGGCTACTCAGATCATTATCCTGTTTATATGTATTTGATTAAGGAGCAGCAGAAATAAGACCATCTTAATCTTCCCAAAGGGAAGAAACTGTTGTGCTAAAATCTTTGTGATTAATTTAATTTATTCCTTTTATTATGAGAGTTGTCAGTTCTACAACTTCGAAAATTTGAGTGGAATCTTATATGAAATTTATATAATGTTTTGTTTTTTTATTTGAATTTTTGAAAAAAAATTTAAGGATAAAGTTTCTTTAAATAGAAAAACCCGAAACTTTAAAAAGTTTCGGGTTTTTTTGATAATAAATTATTGCCTTATTTATAAATTTATTTTTCTTCTTTTGTAGAAGTAAATTTATAATGTAAGTATGTGTAAGCATCTCTAGGTATAATCGTAATCCACTTTTTGTGTTTTAAATACCATTTAAAACGAATAGAATTTACTCCTTTTGTTAAATAAGCAGCAATAAAAGGATGAATATGTAATTGTATCTTTTTATCGGTTGATTTATGCTGCTCTAAGTTAGCAATATATTTCTCTAAATCAGATTCTATATTATCTAACAATACTATTGGAGCTTCTACTTGACCATTTTTATTTGGGTTGTCTTCGGTAGTTTTAATACTTAACTCAGGTCTAACCCTTTGTCTTGTAATTTGTATCAAACCAAATTTAGTTGGTGGTAAAATTTTGTGCTTTGTTTTATCCAAAGCCATTTGTTCTTTTAAATGCTGAAACAATTTATTTCTGTTTTCAGCTTTGTGCATATCAATAAAATCTACAACAATAATACCTCCCATATCACGCAATTGTAATTGACGTGCTACTTCAGTTGCTGAAATAAGATTTACCTCTAATGCTGTGTCTTCTTGAGAACCTGCTTTGTTTGAACGGTTTCCGCTATTTACATCAATAACGTGTAAAGCTTCTGTATGCTCTATCACTAAATAGGCACCTTTGCTCATGGAAACTGTTTTTCCAAACGATGTTTTAATTTGTCTTTCTATTCCGTATTTTTCAAAAATAGGGACTTCAGACTTATGTAACTTTACAATTTTTTCCTTTTCAGGATAAATTTCCTGCAGATATTCTTTAATTTCTACTTTCAAAGTTTCATCATTTGTTACAATATTTGTAAAAGTTTCATTCATAACATCTCTTAATATAGAGGATGCTCTGTTTAACTCGCTTAAAATCTTTACTGGAGTGTTTGTGTTAGGTATTCTCTTACACATTGTTGTCCAACGTTCTAATGAGTTTTGCAAATCTTTATCTAGTTCTGCTACTTTTTTACCCTCTGCAACAGTTCTTAAAATAACGCCAAAACCTTTAGGTCTTATGCTCTTTGCCAATCTTTTTAATCGTTCTTTTTCCTTCGGATCTTCTATTTTTTGAGAAACAGAAACTCTGTTAGAAAAAGGAACTAATACCAAATACCTACCAGCTATAGAAAGTTCTGAACTTAATCTTGGGCCTTTTGTAGAAATTGGTTCTTTTACAATTTGTACCAACAGGTTTTGCCCTGTTTTTAATACTTTGTTAATACTACCGTCTTTGTTAATGTCTTCCTCTTTCTGGAAGTTTTTTAAAGTGAATTCTTTATACTTACCTGTGCTTACTTTCTTAAGGAACGAATTTAATGAGTTTACTTGCGCACCTAAATCATGATAATGTAAAAAACCATCTTTTGGATAGCCAACATTTACAAATGATGCGTTTAAACCTGTTAACACTTTTCCTATTTTGGCTAAAAAAATATCGCCTACAGAAAATTTGTTACCAGTTGTTTCATTATTTAATTCAATAAGTTTTCCATCTCTTAATAAGGCAAAATCAATATCAGATGAATTTGAACGAATAATCAATTCTGTTTTCATACTGAACTGGTTTTAACACTGCACTTTAGTGTGCAGATGGATTAATAATGTCAGGTATTTTTAAATACCGTGAAAAGATTTACTGGCTTACAACTCGTAAATCTTTTAATGTCAATGAACTTTTTGTACTGTAATTTCTTTTTCGCTATACAATAAACGAAAAAGTAAGCATTAGCTTACTTTTTCTTCTTATGTCTATTTGCTCTAGCTCTTTTCTTTCTTTTGTGTGTAGAGATTTTTGCTCTCTTTCTTTTTTTACCACTTGGCATAATGTTCTTGTGTTTTTAAACCTTTAACGGTTTAGATTAGTATTTTGTTACTTTACAGCTACTTTATTTTTTACTCCTTCAGTAAAAGTTTTAGCTGGTTTAAAAGCTGGAATGTTGTGAGCTGGAATCTTAATAGTTGTATTCTTTGAAATATTTCTACCAGTTTTTTCTGCTCTTGTTTTGATGATAAAACTACCAAAACCTCTTAAATAAACGTTGTCACCACCTTCTAATGCATCTTTAACTTCAGTCATAAATGCTTCAACAGTTGCTAAAACGTCTGTTTTTTCGATTCCTGATTTATCTGAAATTTTTGATACGATATCTGCTTTCGTCATGTTCTCTATTTTTACTATATTTTTATTAATTTTATTCCAAAATTGCGGATGCAAATATATGATAATTAATCAACTCCAAAAATATAAACGATTAAATTTATGTGAATTTTATGATGTACTATTGCAAAACTATTTTTAAACAATGAAATTTTCTAACACTTTAATTTACTGGTACTTACAAAACAATAGAGAATTGCCTTGGCGAAAATCTAAAAATCCATACCATGTTTGGCTCTCAGAAATAATGCTACAACAAACTAGAGTTGCTCAGGGTATGGCATATTACCTAAAATTTACGGAAACATTTCCAACCGTTTTTGATCTTGCAAATGCAGACGAAAGTACCGTTCTTAAAATGTGGCAAGGCTTAGGCTATTACTCTAGAGCAAGAAACTTACATTTTACTGCAAAATACGTTGCCAAAGAATTAAATGGAGTATTTCCATCAACCTATAAAGAACTTATAAAATTAAAAGGAATTGGCGATTATACAGCTTCTGCCATAGCTTCTATTTGTTTTAACGAACCAAATGCTGTTGTAGATGGCAATGTTTACAGAGTTTTATCACGCTATTTTGGAATTAAAACAGCCATTAATTCATCAGCAGGAATTAAAGAATTTAAAATTTTAGCGCAAACATTATTAGATACTTCACAATCTGGAACCTATAATCAAGCCATTATGGATTTTGGTGCTTTGCACTGTAAACCTCAAAATCCACTTTGTGAAACCTGTCCTTTTGCTGATAGTTGTGTTGCTTTAGAAAAAAATTTAATTAAAGAATTGCCTGTAAAAGAGAAGAAAATAAAAGTTAGAAACAGATATTTTAATTTTCTTGTGATAAAAACTGCGGATGAAAAAACCATTTTAACCGAAAGAAAAGGCAAAGGAATTTGGCAAGGTTTGTATCAATTTCCTTTAATTGAAAGCGATACCAATATCAATAAAGATAATTTAATTGCATCTGAAGAATTTACAAAGCTATTTCCTGATGAAACCACAATTTCGCTCTTTAATAAAAAAGAAATTGTACACAAACTTTCTCATCAACATTTATATACTCAATTTTGGATTGTAGAAACTGAGTCATTAAAAAAAGCAACTATAAATTGGTCGGAAATAGAGAATTTTCCTGTTCCTGTTTTAATCGCTAATTTTTTAGAAGAATATCAACCAAAAAGTAATTGATATTTTTAGTACTTTTGATGTAGGTATAAATTAGCCTTTCAACTAAAAAGAAATAACCTATTTGAATCTAACCACATAGAAACAAAGATAACAGTGAGCCATGTGAACTATGTTTTTATGTGGTGATTTTTTAAAATTATTTTACAATTAACAAAATTATGGCAGGAACAATAAACAAAGTAATTTTAATCGGTAATTTAGGTGATGATGTAAAAATGCACTATTTTGATGATCAAAATTGTGTTGGGCGTTTTCCGATTGCAACTTCAGAAAGTTACACAAACAAACAAACTGGCGAAAAAATTACTACTACAGATTGGCATAACATTGTAGTTAGAAATGGTTTGGCTAAAGTTTGCGAAAAATATTTAGGCAAAGGAGATAAGGTGTATGTGGAAGGAAAATTGAAAAATCGTCAGTGGGAACAAGATGGAGTAAAACGTTATTCTACTGAAGTTCAAGTAAATGAAATGACCATGTTATCGACTAAAAAAAATGCGGATTCTTCTAACAATTCACAGGAAAATAGTACAATTTCTGCAAAACCTGAACAACCAAAATCAGTTGTAAAAGAAGAAGAAAATGACGATTTACCATTTTAATTTAAAGAATGTTTCATTGAGGTTTTTACCTCAATGTTTCTTTTAAAATTGTCATTCCTGTGAAAACAGGAAACTAAACTATAAAACTTGAATCCAGATCCCGAACATTTATATTTATTGCTAAATTCCATCGATTTTTTAACTGGAATAAATGCTATTGTTTTAATTTTATTATTGATTAGTTCTGCACTAATTTCTGGGACAGAAGTTGCGTTTTTCTCACTTTCTCAAAGCGATTTAAACGAATTAAACAACGAAGCTAAAGAACAAAACATTATTGTTACTTTATTAGAAAGACCTCGAAAATTACTGGCAACTATTCTTATCACCAATAATTTTATCAATATTTTAATTGTGTTGCTTTTTGCTTCTTTAGCAGAAACTCTTTTTGGTGATTTCGATACTCAACTAAACGCATATTTTTTTATAATTCCAATCCGTTTTTTGATAGAGATTGTTTTAGTAACCTTTTTAATTTTGCTGTTTGGCGAGGTTTTACCAAAAGTTTACGCGTCTAGAAATGCACTTCCATTTTCAAGAAAAATGTCGAAATTTATTCGAGTAATCAATGTTATTTTAACACCATTTAGCTTACCACTAATCACGCTTACAAAATATATTGAAAAAAAACTTGGCAGTAAAAACTCTAATTTTTCTGTAGAAACTTTATCCCAAGCTTTAGAGCTAACTTCAGAAGGCGCAACTACCAAAGACGAACAAAAAATACTACAAGGAATTGTAAATTTCGGAAACACAGAAACTGTACAAATTATGATTCCTAGAATCGATATTTTTGCACTTTCAGATGATGAACCTTATGAAGTTGTGTTAGCAAAAATTTTAGAGAACGGCTATTCCAGAAATCCAGTTTACAAAGAAAATTCAGATAATATTATTGGAGTTTTATTTGCAAAAGATTTATTAGCACATTTAAATAAGAAAAATTTTAAATGGCAAAATTTGGTTCGTGAAGCTTATTTTGTGCCAGAAAATAAAAAATTAGACGATTTATTAGACGATTTTAGAGCTCGTAAAAATCACTTGGCAATTGTTGTTGATGAATATGGAGGCACAAGTGGAATTGTAACTTTACAAGACGTAATTGAAGAAATTGTTGGCGATATTAATGATGAATTTGATGACGAAGATTTACAGTATTCTAAAATAGATTCAAACAACTATATTTTTGAGGGTAAAACCACTATCAAAGATTTTTGTCGAGTTTTAGATGATGAAGATGAAGAAATCTTTGAACAAGAAAAAGGCGAAAGTGAAACCTTGGCTGGTTTTATTTTAGAGGTTTCTGGTAAGTTTCCAAAAAAGAATGAGAAAATAAACTTCAAGAATTATACGTTTACTATTGAAGCGTTAGATAAAAAACGCATAAAACAAGTAAAAGCAACACGAAATGCGTAAGATTATCTATTCTTTTTTTTCTATCATTTTTACTCTATTGTTTTTTTCTTGTGATGAGCCAGTTTTACCAAAACCAAAAGCATATTTGAGTTTAGAATATCCTAAAAAAGAATATAAAGAACTAGATTTAGTACGACCTTTTTCCTTTGATGTTTTAAAAAGCACCACAATTATTGATGAAAAAAATAACTGGTTAAAAATTTCATATCCGAATTTAAAAGCTTCTATTGATATTACTTACAGACCAGTTGAAAATAACTTAAAAGAACTACTCACTGAAGCAGAAAAACTAGTTTTTAAACATGCTGTAAAAGCAGAACAAATTGTACCTAAAGATTTTGTAAATCCACAGAAAAGGGTTTTCGGTTCTTTGTATGAAATTACTGGAAACGCAGCCTCTCACTTACAATTTCATGCTACAGATAGTACAAATAATTTTATAAAAGGATCTCTTTATTTTTACGCAAAACCAAATTACGATTCCATTTTACCTGCTGTAGAGTATATTAAAAAAGATATTTTAAAGTTGGTGGAAACACTTGAATGGAAGCCAAATCATCATCAAAAAATTTCCATATAGTTTGATGAACTAAATTGAAATTTTTGCTTCTATAAATTTCAATTCCTAATTTTAATTCCATAAAGCCTTCTATTATTGACGAATTTAAAAATTAGAAATTTTATTTTTAAGGATTTTTCGAAAGATATTTAATAAAGGATACATGTTTAACTTTAAAAATAGGAAGACCTATAAATTTAGAAGTAAAATATTCTCAATTTTTGATGTTAATACTATAAAAAAAATCAATAAAATCTTTAATAAAATTTAAACGCTTTTAAACTCAATTTATAAAGGTTATAAAATAGATTTTTTTTTAAATTTCATCATTTTTTATCTATTTATAAATTCCATTCTATTCTTTAAAAAATTAGCAAATAATTTAAATTTAACGATATAAGCGTTTAAATGTTCTTGTTCTAAAAATTAGAATCAACTTAAACATTAAAGAGTGAATTCTAATCAAATCGTATTACAAAAACAATTAAATTACATAATTTATAATTAAATTGGCAAGTAATTTAATATTTATTATTTTTACTAAGAATAAATTAAAAAAAACGCATATTGAAGTTAAAAAAAATAATACTATTATTTTATATATTTAATTTTTCTCTAGTTTTCTTAGCACAAAACAAGATAGAATTTTCGCAACTTGATGGAGAGAACGTATCTACACAAAGTATTACTTACGCTATTAAAAAAGATAGTTTAGGTAATATTTGGATAGGCTCTGAAGAAGGAATTTTAAAAAATAATTCTAAATTCTACAAAATATATAATAGTTATAATGGACTTCCAGAATCTTTAAGCAATAGAACTACAGAAATATTTATTGATAGTAAAAATAATGTATGGGCTGGTTTAGAAAAAGGGCTTTGTATTTATAATAAAGAATTAGATAAATTCGATTTAATACAAAACAAAAACAATATAAATCCTTCCTTAATAACTTCTATAGAAGAAGATTCTGAAAACAATATTTGGATTGGTGCTTTTAATGGTCTTTGGAAATACGATTCTAAAACCAAAAAACTAAACCAAAAGAGTTTTAAAGAGCCCATTAATGCATTAGTCATAAAGTCGAATAAAGTTTTTTTCGGAACAGAAAACGGACTTTTTTATGAAAATTTAAAAACGTCAAGCACACATCAAATTAATCTTAATACAGCTTCTACAGACATTTCAAGTTTAAGCGCTATAAAAAATACTATTTATGTTGGGACTAAATCTGGATTTGTTTTTAGCTTAAACCTAAAAAAATTAGATTTAGGAATTGTTATAAAACAATTTAAATACCCAATTAAAGATATTATAGAAAGTAATCATAAAAATATCTTTATTGCTACTGATGGAAATGGAATTTTTGAACTAAATTCTAAAAATAAAATTGTAAATCATTTTATCCAAAATTCGAACAACCCAAGTTCAATTTCTAGCAACGGAATTTATGATTTGGAATTAAGTAGTGATGGTATTTTATGGATAGCTACTTATGGTGGAGGCGTAAATTACATCAATTTTAAAAAACTTCCTTTTCTAAAAGTTCAGCATCAACTTAATAACACCAATAGTATCTCTAACAATTTTACAAGAAGTGTTGTTAAAGATAAAAACGATAACCTTTGGTTTGGAACAAAAAATGGGTTGAGTATTTGGAATCGTAAAGAAAATGTTTGGAAACATATTGAGCAATTTAACAAAACATATAAATCTCAAATTATTGTTTTAGCATTAGAAGCAGATGATAATTATATGTGGGTAGGCACATACAATTATGGATTGTTTAAAATTGATATACATACTTTTAAAATTATAAGTTTTAATGACGAAGTTGTAAAAGATGAAAACCTAATCCGTAAAATTTACGCTATTAAAAAAGATTCTAGAGGCTATATTTGGGTTGGTGGTATTGAAAAAGATTTAATTTCAATTTCTCCTAATAACATTATTAACAAGTTTCCTATTTTTCAAATAAAAACAATTACAGAATCTAAAGAAGGTTCAATTTTAGCTTCTGGTAGAAATGGAATTTATAAAATAAACCCAATAAATAGTAATTTTAAAATTATTGAAAATCTAGAACCCAATAAAAATTCATTAGCTTTTTCATCAATTCATAGCGTTCAAGAAAATAGCGATAAAAATTTAATTATTGGAAGTAATGGAGCTGGAGTTGTTTTTTTTAATACTAAAACAAAAGAGATTAAAAAGTTAGATGTTAATTCAGGATTACCATCAGATATAATTCAAGGGATTTTATTAGAAAACGATAATTCTATTTGGGCTAGCACAACAAAAGGTCTTGCAAATATTATTCTTTCAGAAAAAGACACCATTATAAACATTTACGATAAAAAAGACGGTTTAGCTAGTACAGAATATAATTATGGTAGTTATGCTAAATTAGACAATAATCTTATGGCTTTTGGTGGTGTAAATGGCATAACTCTTTTTAACCCAAAAGATATTGTTATTCCAAACGAAAAACCCACTTTAGTTTTTGATGAATTTAAACTTTTTAACAAAAAAATAAAACCTACTGAAAAACCATTAGATAAGCATATTAACGAGACTAATTCTATCAATTTAAAAAGTAATGAAAACTCTATTGAATTTGCTTTTACAGGCATTCAGCATAGTGCACCTAATAAAATGAAATATTCTTGGAAACTTGAAGGTTTTGATAAAGAATGGTCAGAACCGAGTTCCAATAATTTTGCTACCTACACAAATTTAAGTAGTGGAAACTATATTTTTAAAGTAAAAGCATTTAATAAATACAATTTAAAAAGTAGTGCAAAATCCATTGTAATAAATATATTGTCTCCTTGGTGGCAAACAAACACTGCTTATATAGCGTATTTTCTTTTATCAATAATATTAATGTGGTCTATTATACATTTTACAACAGTACTTATTAAAAAGAAAAATGCAGATGAACAAATTGAATTTTTTAATAACATAACACACGAGATAAAAACACCAATTACAATTTTAATGTCTTCATTAGAAAACGTAACTAATAAAAGTGATAAAGAAGGAGAATCTAACAAACAAATTAAAGCTACCGTAAAAAGGTTAAATTCTTTGTTTGAACAAATGTTGAATTTTCATAAAGTTACCTCTCAAGATGCAATTTATCAAAATGTATCTAAAATTAAAGTAAATAATTACTTACAAGCTAGAGTAAATAATTTTGAACCACTTACAAAAGAAAGAAATTTAGAAATAAAAATTGAAAACCATTGGTCAGATACTATTTTCTATTACTATAAAGATGTTTTTGACAAAATTTTTCTAAACCTTTTATCTAATGCAATTAAATATTCTTTTGATAATGGAAAAATAAATATCAGATTGTATGCTGTAGGAAAAGAAGAATTAAAAATTGAAATAGAAGATGAAGGTTTTGGGATTCCAAAAGATCAGCAAAAGTACATTTTAAAAAGATATTATAGAGCTAGAAATGCAATTAACAGCCAAAAACCAGGTACAGGTTTAGGTTTAATAATGACAAAAAAACTAATTGAAAAAACTGGCGGAAACATTAGCTTTACGAGTACAGAAAATAAAGGAACAACATTCACTATTATTCTAAAGAATTTAAAATCTCAATACAAAGAAATTGCTCTTAATGAAAATAATTCAAAAAATGATTCAGTTGAAGATCAACTAGAATTAGATAAATTTTCTGATTCTAAGATTTTAATAGTTGAAGATAATGACGAATTAAGGACAAACCTTGTTGAAAATTTAGGTACATATTTTCAAATATTTGAAGCTAGTAATGGTGTTGAAGGCATAGAAATAGCAACTCAAAATTTTCCTGACATTATTTTAACGGACTTAATAATGCCAAAAATGGACGGAATGGAAATGGCTAAAAAGATTAAAGAAAATATTAATCTAAACCACATTCCTGTTTTTATGCTAACAGTTTTACAAAATTCTAGTCAAAAACTAGAAAGCATAGAAAGTGGTGTTACCGAATATTTAGAAAAACCTGTAGACATAAAACTCTTGCTTGCAAAAATTATAAATACGCTTAAATTTCAAAAGCAAATTAGAGAAAAATATGTTCACGAAACAGATTCAGAAAACGCTACACTTTTTAGAACTCAAAAAGATCAAGATTTTTTATTAGATTTAGAGAAAAAAATTATTGAAAACATAGAAAACAATTCTTTTTCTGTACATGATTTATCAAAAAGTTTTGGTATGAGTAGAACATCACTTTACATGAAACTAAAAAATTTAGTAGATTTATCTCCACAAGATTTAGTTATAAATACTAAATTAAAACATGCAAAAAACTTATTGATTAAAGGAAATTTAAGCATCAAAGAAGTTGCATACAGCTCTGGTTTTTCTAACCCAAAATATTTTAGTACTTCCTTTAAAAAATTCTACAAACAAACTCCAAGTGCTTTTATTGATAGTTTAAAAAACACCAATTCTTAAAGAATAAATTTTAGTGTTTTTTTAAGTTATACCCTCAAAATATAAGCAAAATAGCATTTTTGACAATTATTAAACCTTTTATGATGTTTATTAAAAGCTAATTACAATATCTAAAATTACATTAGCATCAAATAAATCAACCAAGATTATGAAAAAAATATTTTGCATTATTTTTTTGCTTTTCCCATTAGTTTTTTTTGCACAAATAACTATAACAGGTAAAGTATTAGAAATAGATCAAAACCCATTACCAGGAGCCTCTATTTTAATTAAAGGAACCAGTAAAGGGTTTACCTCAGATTTTAATGGTGTTTTTAATGTTAAATTAGATAAAATACCAGCAACTTTAGTCGTGAGTTATTTAGGCTATAAAACAAAAGAAATAACTATTAATAATCAAAAAAACATTACTGTAGTTCTTGTTGCAGACTCAAGACAATTAGAAGAAATCATAATTATTGGTTATGGTACATCTTCCAAATCTGATGTTACTGCTGCAATAACAACAATAAAACCAGCTGTAGAAAGAAAAGCAGGTGTTGCAGCCATAGAATCTTTATTAAAAGGAACTTCTGGAATTAACGTTTTATCTAATGGTGAACCAGGTACAGCAGTTTCTATAAATATTCGAGGTATTTCTAGTTTAAGTGGTTCTAACCAACCCTTGTATGTTATAGATGGCATAATCATGGATAGTGCAGAAGAATTTTTAACAGACCCAACCAACTTTCAAACACCAAGTAAAAGTGGTATTGGTGGTGTTGCACCAGAAGACATAGAAACTATTCAAGTTTTAAAAGATGCATCTGCAACAGCAATTTACGGTTCTTTAGGTGCAAATGGAGTTATTTTAATTACAACAAAATCCGGTAAAAAAGGTGCTCCAAAATTTAAATTTTCTAACTCTACAACTGTTGGTAAAGCTGTGTTGCCATATAATATTTTAAATACAGGAAATTACGTTTCTTTTATGAATGATAAATATGCAGAAAATCCAAATTCTATAGCAGATCCAGATTTTCTATTTCCTGCAGGTAGAAGTCCTTTTGAAATTAGACCAGATGGTTTGTATAATTTTTTAAATAGAAATGATGAAGATAATGATGGAGAATTAGATTTAATTGGTGTTTTTGAATCTAAAGATTGGACCAATTCATTTAGAACTACATTTTCTACAAATACAAGATTAAGCGTTTCTGGTGGTACAGATAAAACAAAATATTATGCTTCTGTGGGTTATCTCTCTAATGAAGGTGTCATACCCAATGTATATTTAGATAAATTAGACTTAAATGTAAACGTTAAGTTCGATATAAATGATAAGTTAGATTTGGGTGCAAAAATTTCATACACAAACTCAAAAAATTCTTTAGTTGGTGGTAGTGGTTCTAATGCAGGTGAAAATAATTCTGTTTACAGACATATTTATAGTGAGTTTCCTTTAGAAGTTAGAGAAGATATTGCACCTTTAGAAGATGAAGGTTTTAGAATAACTCCAAGAGGTTGGCTAGAAGATTATGACAATATTTCTAATGAAAATCGTGTTATAGGTAATTTTTCTTTAAACTATAAATTCTTAGAAAATGTAACCTATAACCTAAAATTAGGTGGAGACCTAAGAAAAGCAAATGCAGATATTTGGCAAGGACCAAGCACATCTGCAGGTTTTCTTAGAGAAGGTAGATATGCTTTTTCAGAATTAGATAGAACAACATTTAATATAGACCAAACTATAGAATTTAAGCCAAAAAGAATTGGTGATCACAGATATACACTTTTAGGTGGTGTAGTTTATACAAATACAGAATCAGAAAAAAACTATACTAGAGCCTCCAACTATTCTGCTGCTGGACAATTAAATAGAGGAAGAGATTTTTTTGGAGCTAGTATTATAGAGGCACAAGTTTTAAATTTTGATCCAGAAAGGTTATTATCTTTTTTAGGACGTGGAACCTATGCTTACAAAAACAGATATAAAGTTTCTGGTTCTTTAAGGTATGATGGCTCAAGCAAATTTATAGGCAAAAATAGATTTGGTCTTTTCCCAGCAATTAGTGTTGCTTGGGAAGCACATAAAGAATCGTTTCTTAAAAACAATAAATACAATATAAATCAACTAAAGTTTCGTTTAGGATATGGAGAAACTGGTAACCAAAGAGTTGGTAATAATTTAGCATCAGTAAATTATAGAATTACCCCAGAAGGTTATGCAACTGGTGGTACTTTACAACAAGCTTTCGAAAAAACAAACATTGCAAGTGTAGATTTAAAATGGGAAACTCAAAAACAATTTAATGCTGGTATAGATTTAGCCATGTTTAATAATCGATTTTCCTTAACCTTAGATGCTTATGATAAAACTTCAGACGATTTATTAAATACCTTAAGTATTGGTGGTAGTGCTGGTGATGATGCTATAGTTATAAATCAAGGATTAATTAAAAATAGAGGTTTAGAACTTGCATTAAATGGTAGTCTTGTAGAAACAGAAGATTTTAATTGGGATCTCTATGCAACATACTCGCTAAATGATGTAGTTATAGAAAATTTAGGTTTAGAAAAAAGTGAATTTGGGGCTGCTGGCGAATTTTCTGGTTATTTTGGGAGACCAATTCAACTTTCTGGCACAAATACAGTACCAACAAATGTTTATTTAGAAGGGCAAGCACCTGGTTTATTTTTTGGTTTTGAAACAAACGGAATTATAAACGCAAATGACATTGCTAATAACTCGCCAACTATTTTTGGAACTCCAGCACAAGAAGGTTTTTATAAAATTGTAGACAAAAATAACGATGGTAATATTAACGATGAAGATAAAACGTTAATTGGAAATCCAAATCCAGATTTTCTGGTTTCTTTTGGCACAAACTTTAATTATAAAAATTGGTCTTTTAGTGCAAGTTTTTACGGTGTTTATGGCAATGATATTTACAATGCAAATTATTTATCAGAGAATTATAGTGCAGAAAATAGATATAATAATGTGAGAACATCTTATATAGAAAATGCTTACAGTGCAACAAATCAAACTGGTACTTTGCCAGCAGTTAACTTAGAAAATGCAACCTTAAATGGAGTTGGTGTTTTAGATGTTGCAGTTTCAGATGGTAGTTATTTAAGATTACAAAATATTAACCTTGGGTATTCAGTTCCTTTAAAATCGACCTCTGTAATATCTCAATTCAAAGTATTCTTATCTATGAATAATGTTTACACTTGGACAAATTATAGTGGAATAGAACCAGAAATATCTTCTTTAAGATTTACTGCTGGTGTAGTTGGTGTTGATATTGCAACACCACCAAATCAAAGAACATTCTCTCTTGGAGGCTCTATTAATTTTTAAAAAAACAGATTATGAAATATAGGTATACAACAATTTTAGCTTGTCTTTTAGCTTTTACTTCTTGCGATTCTATTCTTGAAGTAGATGACGATTTAGCAGATTTAGGAGCGTTAAATAGTGAGTTGCTTTTTTCATCAGAAGAAAATATAGGACAAACTCTAAATGGGGTGTATGCAAAATATGCCTCTGAATTTTATCAAGGTGGTAATTTTTATCAAATGACAAGTTCGCACACACCTTATTTTGCAGGTACTGGTGCAAAAGGTCTAGAGTTTGGTTTATTTAATATCTCACCATCTTCTAAAAATTTAAACGATACTTGGGAAGAGATTTACAGTTGTATTGATAATGCAAATAATTTTGTAGAAAATATAGACAAACTAGCGCCAAATTTTTCTATCAGTAATAGAAGTAAAGGTCAGGCAAAGTTTTTAAGAGCTCTTTCTTATTTTGACTTAGTTAGAGTTTGGGGAGAAGTACCTTTAAGAACAGTAACTGCAACAGAAAGTACATTATTTTTACCAAAATCTTCTAAAGAAGAAATTTATAACCAAATTATAGCAGATTTAACAGAGGCAACTACTTTATTACCTTCAGAAAGCTATATTGTTGGTAGACCAATAGCCTTAGCAGCAAATGCATATTTGGCAAGAGTATATTTAAAAATGGCAACAGAAGATGGTTTGTCTAAAACACCTCAAGAATATTATGATTTGGCATTTAACAACGCTAAAACTGTATATGATAGTAAAAAATATAGCTTATTAAATAATTACTCGGATTTATTTACAGAAGGTATAGAAAACAGTGCAGAAAGTATTTTCGAATTGCAATATATTTCTACAGGTACTTCAACAAAAAGTGGACAACATGCTATTATAGCTTCCCCACAAAATTCTATTTATAATCAAAGAGATTTTGGTGGGCAATTAAGAGTAAACAGGTTGGCTTTACACGACCATTATGTAGATTATAATATTGATGTTCAAGACAATCATCCAGATTCTAGAATAATAGCAACTTATATACAAAATGAATATACAGAAATTGTAGCGCCTTTTAGAAATAGATCTTTGTATCCAGATCAATTTACTGGTGGCTTTGCAGTTAATTTTATAAAAAAATATGCTGAAGCCGACAATTTAAACATCAACACAGAAAGAAATAGAATGTTGTTTAGATATGCCGATTTAATATTGATGTTAGCAGAAATAGAAAATGAAAGAGGTAATTTTTCTGAAGCTAAATTATATATAAAAGAGGTTTTAGATAGAGCAAATACAACTTTATACACCTCTGCAAATATCGATGCAATTGCTGGTGGAGAAGATTTAAGAATAAGAATCGCCAAAGAAAGAACTTACGAACTTTTAGGAGAAGGACAAGATTGGTTTGATGTGAGAAGAATAAAAACAGGAGTTTCTACTTACTTAGAAAATAGAATTCTAAGAAGACAAGAATTAATGACTGGTGGAGATCTTTTTGACACTAGAAACAGAACAAGGTTTCATCCTGTTTGGAATCCAGACTTGTCTTTTGTTACAGGAAGTGAAATTATTAAAAATAGTTATTTTCCAATTCCTACAAACGAAATTATAGGAAACAATGCATTAACAAATGCAGATCAAAATACAGGTTATTAGAAAATCATATTATAAATAATATAAAATTGCTACAAGATATTTTTTCACATAAAAAGATGTAAGAAAATTATAATTAAAATTAAAAAGATGAGTTTTAGAAAAAATATTCCTACAATTCTAATTACGATTGTAATTATACTTGCATTAACTTATTGTGGTAATAAAACTGTAACTAAAATAGCTCAAAATACTACTGTTAAAGAAAAACCAAATGTAATTTACATTATGGCAGATGATTTAACAACACAAGCAATTAGCGCTTATGGTGGTATTTATAAAGATATTGCACCAACTCCAAACATAGATAGATTAGCAAAAGAAGGGATGCTTTTTAACGACGTTTTATGTACCAATGCAATTTGTGGTCCTTCTAGAGCAGCAATACTTACAGGAAATTACAGCAATATAAATGGCTATTATAAAAATGAACGAGGAGGAAAATTCGATAAATCAAAATGGACTTTTCCACAAGAATTCCAAAAAAATGGATATCAAACCAGTTTATTTGGTAAATGGCATTTAGGCACAGAACCACAAGGTTTTGATGTTTTTAAATATCATAATTCAGCAGGACAACAAGGTATGTATTGGAATCCTGTTTTTAACGAAAACGGAACAGATATAAAAGAAAAAGGATATTCTACAAATTTAAGTACAGATTTTGCAATAAATTGGTTAGAAAAAGATCTTAAACGAGATGATCCTTTTTTAATGGTTTTGCAATATAAAGCACCTCATAGACCTTGGGAACCAGATACCAAATACGAGAAACTTTGGGACGATATAGAAATGCCTTATCCAGCAACTTTTAATGATAACTATCAAGGAAGAGAACTTACTGCTGGAGATACAGAAATGACAATGGATTATTTTTCACGCAGAGATATGAAACTAGAAACTCCCAAAGGCTTAAAGTGGAAAAAACGTATTGAATGGGAATTTTATGGTGCTAAACCAGATGAAATTGTTCAGCCAGATAAGATGTCTGTAGAAGAAGGAAAAAAATGGCGCTATCAAAAATACATTAAAGATTATTTAGCATGTGTAAAATCTGTTGATGATAATATTGGGCGTGTTCTAAAATATTTAGATGATAATAATTTAACCGAAAACACAATTATAGTTTTAACCTCTGATCAAGGTTTTTATTTAGGTGATCATGGTTTTTTCGACAAAAGATTTATTTACGAAGAATCTTTGAGAATGCCTTTTATAGTTAGATATCCTAAAAAAGTTAAAGCAAAAACCGTAAATGAAGATATAATTACGAATATAGATTTTGCACCAACTCTTTTAGATTTAGCAGGTATTTATACAAGTAATAAAACACAAGGAAAAAGTTTTAAACCTATTTTATTTGGTAAAACACCAAAAAATTGGAATCAAGCTATGTATTATCATTATTACGAATTTCCTTATTGGCATCATGTACAACCTCATTATGGAATCAGAACTCAAAAATACACCTTAGCGCATTTTTACTATAACATTGATGTTTGGGAATTATATGATTTAGAAAAAGACCCAAAGCAAATAAATAATATTATTTCAGACCCACAATACACTAATATTGTTGCCAATTTAAAAATCAAACTAAAAGATTTAATGAATAAATATGAAAATGATAAATCTCTGGTAGATTTTAGAAAAATTACTGATGCAGATTTTGGTGCAATAGTAGAAAACAATAATGGCGAGCCTTCTGTGCAAGATATTATTACTAATAATAACAAATAGCTATCTAAAAAGGTAAAATAACTGTCAACAAAATTCGTTTAAAGCTTTAATTTTCCTTTTAAAATCAGGGATTTAACATTAAATATCAAACAAAGAGGTTTTTATATATTCTGACTATATAAAAACCTCTTTTGATTTTAAGTAAACCATTACTTCAGCTTATAAATTTACTTTTACTACATAAGTATTCCTGATTTGTTTTAGGAATCTTTCTAAAAATCAAAATAACAAACTCTTTTAATTAACGAGTAAATAGCACAATAAATATGAAAAAATTTCCAGAAGAATTTATTTGGGGTACAGCCACTTCTTCTTACCAAATAGAAGGAGCTGCAGATATTGATGGAAAAGGACCTTCTATTTGGGATTCATTTTGCACGATTCCAGGTAAAATTGCACAAGGAGAAACAGGAGATATTGCTTGTGATCATTACCACAAGTTCAAAGAAGACATTCAATTGATGAAAGAGATGGGCGTAAAAGCCTACCGATTTTCAATTGCTTGGGCAAGAGTAATGCCTACTGGAAAAGGTGAAGTAAATGAAAAAGGAATTCAATTTTATTCTGAATTAATTGATGAACTTTTAAAAGCTGATATTGAACCTTGGGTAACATTGTATCACTGGGATTTACCATTGGCTCTGCAGTTGGAAGAAGATGGTTGGCTAAATAAAAATATGACTGACTATTTTGCAGAATATGCAAATTTATGTTTTGATAGATTTGGAGATCGTGTAAAAAATTGGATTACATTAAATGAACCTTGGGTAGTTTCTATTTTAGGCTATGGACAAGGTGTTTTTGCTCCTGGAAGATCTTCTAATTCAGAACCATATTTAGCTGCACATCATTTACTTATTGCGCATGCAAAAGCAGTTGCAGTTTATAGAGAAAATTACGCACATCAAAAAGGGCAAATAGGAATTTCTAACAATTGCGATTGGCGTGAACCTTTAACTGATAAAGAAGAAGATAAAAAAGCAGCACAAAGAGCACTTGAGTTTTTCTTAGCTTGGTTTGCAGATCCTGTTTATAAAGGAGACTACCCAAATGTGATGAAAGAAAAACTGCAAGAACGTCTTCCTGAATTTTCTGAGTCTGAGAGAAAACTAATCAAAGGTTCATCAGATTTTTTTGGATTGAACCATTATACAACCATGTATGCAGCACACGCAACAGGTAAGCAAGAAGTCATTTCAGTAAATGGAAATGGAGGAATTTCAGAAGACCAAGATGTTAGCTTGTCTTTAGACAAAAATTGGGAGGTAACCTTAATGGATTGGGCAGTTGTTCCTTGGGGTTGTAAAAAATTACTAAAATGGATTGATGAACGTTATGACAAACCCAATATTTATATCACCGAAAACGGTTGTGCTTATCCAGATCAATTAGTTAACGGAAAGGTTGATGACCATAAAAGAGTTGATTTTTATCAAGGATATTTAAAAGCTTGCCAAGAAGCGATTGAAGATGGTGTGAATCTAAAAGGCTATTTTGCTTGGTCATTTATGGACAATTTCGAATGGGCATCAGGTTACGAAAAACGTTTTGGATTGCATTATGTTGATTTTGAAACTTTAGAAAGAGTGCCAAAAAAGTCCGCAATTTGGTTTAAAGAAGCTATAGAAAAGAACAGTGTTGAATAATATAATCAAACAATAAAACCAATTAATTATGGCTGAAAATGCACAACAAGTTGTTAGTAATGAAGACAAAGTTCCTTTCTCGAAGAAACTGGCTTATGCTGCAGGTGGTCCAGTAGATATTTTAGGAGTTTGGGTAATGGTAAGTATCGCTTATCAAGTATTCAATTTCGAATTGAAAATGCCACCAACGTATGTTGCTATTATTTTAATGTCTTTACGATTATGGGATGGAGTTATGGATCCTTTAATGGGTTGGATTTCTGATAATTTTAGATCAAAATGGGGACGTAGAAGACCTTTCATTTTAGTTGGCGCAATTTTAGCAGGATTAACATATCCTTTTATTTGGTGGTTTCCAACAGATATGAGTCAAGAAGGCATTATGTTTTGGGTAATTGTCTTCGGAATTATATTCTACACCTGTTTTACAGTTTGGGCAATGCCTTACCAAAGCATGCTTATGGAAATGACTCCAGATTATAATGAGCGTACAAGAGTTGCAGAAATTCGTGGATATTTTCAAACGGTTGCCGGTTTTTTTAACGGTTGGGTTTGGTGGCTAAGTATGTTGCCAATTTTCTTTATTGATGGAGAAGCAAGTCCTGTAAACGGAATGCGTTATATAAGTTTGATTATAGCAGTAGTAATATTGGTCTTGGGAGTTTTACCAGCCATTTTTGTAAAAGAACGTTATTATGAAAGTGACTTAATTCAGAATCAGAAAAAAGTAAAATTAACAGATAGTTTAAGAGAAACATTTTCCAACAAACCTTTTATAATTTTATGCGGATTAACATTATTCTTTCTTTTAGGAACCTCAATTTTTGATAGTTATGGACGTTATGTTGGAACTTATTATGTGTTAGGTGGAGATTGGACAAAAGGCGCAAAATTTGCAGGTTATGGAACTTTTGTCTATACAGGATTTAGCTTTTTATTTATTCCAATTTTTAGGAAACTATCAGAAAAAATAGGAAAACCTAAAGTTTTAATGATTTCTATGATAATTGTGGTTGTAGCTGTTACCACAACTTGGTGGACATTTACACCAAATAATCCGTGGTTAATGTTAGCAAACACTGCTTTTATTGGAGCAGGTTATGCAGGCTTGTGGCTAATGATTCCTTCTATGCAAGTAGATGTAGTAGATTATGATGAGTTAAAAACAGGTGAAAGACGTGAAGGTAGTTTTGCTTCCATATTTTCTTGGGTCTTAAAATTCAGTTTTGTAATTGGTTTTCTAATTTCAGGTCCAGTAATTGAAATGACTGGTTTTGATGCAAATTTAGATGGAAACCAAGCAGAAGGTGTCTATGATATTATGAGAATTGGCTTTTTAGTCATCCCAATTGTGGCACTAACCATAGCCATTTTATTATTAAGAACATTTCCTATTACATCAGAAAAAGCTGAAGAAATCAGAATTCAATTAGAGGAAAGAAGAGGAAAAGTTTAAGAGCTTTTAAAGAATAAAAAAAGAATAGAGAGAAAAGAATAAAGAAAAGAGAATATTGAGATTTGGAAAATAAGTTATGAGTTATTACAGCTAAGTAAAAACCAACAACCATAAACCAACAACTAAAAATATAAAAATGAAATACGGATATTTTGACGATAACAAAAGAGAATACATCATTACAAACCCAAAAACGCCAGTAAAATGGACGAATTATGTGGGTACATTATCTTTTGGAGGAATCGTAGATCAAACAGGTGGTTCTTTAATTTGTAAAGGTGATCCTGCATTAAACAGAATTACAAAATACATTCCACAATTACCAGGATCAGATTTTAAAGGAGAAACTTTATACATTCGTTTTAAAGATGAGAATGGGAGATACAAAATATTTTCTCCATTTTTTGTACCAACTTTAGATGATTACGATTTATTTGAATGTCATGTTGGTTTGTCTTATCAAAAAATAATATCAGAATTTTACGGAATTAGAATAGAGGTAACCATTTTTGTTCCTAATGAAGAAAATAGAGTTCTACGCAAGATTGAAGTAAAAAATATCAGCGGAAAAGATTTAGAGATTGATGTAATTCCGGTTGTAGAATTTACGCATTTCGATGCTTTAAAGCAATATACAAATGCAGATTGGTGTCCACAGACAATGACAATGAGAGCCAACAAAAATGCAGACGGAACTTTATTATTACGTCAGTATGCATTTATGAAAAAAGATACCGAAAACAACTTTTTTACCTCTAATTATCCTGTAGATTCTTTTCAAACAGATAGAAAATTATTTTTAGGTGATAACGAATATGGAACTTGGAAAAATCCGTTAGAATTACAAAACGAAAGTTTATCTAATTTCGAATCGAACAGAGGAGACAATATTGCTGCTTTATTACACAAATTAGGAACTGTAAAACACGGAGAAACAAAAACGGTTATTACCCAGTTAGGACAAGGAGCACCAAATGAAATTGAGAAAGGTGCAGAAAAATATAAGGATGTTGCAACTGTAGATAAAGCTTTTAAAGAATTATCAGAATTTTGGGATGATTATTTATCAAAAGCACATTTTCATACACCAGATGCTGCATTCAATTCAATGGTTAATATTCACAATCCACGTCAATGTCACACTACTTATAACTGGTCGAGATATTTATCATTATACCAATTAGGTTTAGGTGCAAGAGGAATTGGTTTTAGAGATAGTTCGCAAGATATTTTAGGAATTTTATCGGCAATGCCAGAAAAAGGAAAGGAATTAATTAAAAAATTAATTTCTGTAAAGAAAGAAGATGGCTCTGCAATGCACCAATTTTTCCCTTTAACTATGGAAGCAAATGAAGGTGATTCTCGTGAAGAAGCTCATTTAAAAGATTTTTATGGTGATGATCATTTATGGATTGTACAAACTGTAATTGAGTATATTAAAGAAACAGGAGATTACGATTTCTTACAAGAAGAAATTACGTTTTACGATAAAAAGTTAAAATTAAAAGACCGTAAAAAAGGAACTGTTTTAGAGCATTTAAAACGTTCTTTAGACTTCACAAAAAACAATTGTGGGCAACATGGTTTGCCAATGTTAGGTTTTGCAGATTGGAATGATACTGTAAACTTACCTGGAGATTCAGAAAGTATTTTTAATGCAAATTTATACGGAAAAGCATTAAATGAAATGGCTGCTATGTTAGATCATTTAGGTGATACAGAATTAGCAGATCAGTACAGAAAAGATCATGCACACATGAAAGAAGTGGTAAACACACATTGTTGGGATGGAGATTGGTATTTGCGTTATTTCGAAGATAATGGAAACGCCATTGGATCGAAAGCAAACAGCGAAGGTCAAATTTATACAAATGCCCAATCTTGGACTATTTTAGCTGGTTATGCCACTGATGAAAGAGCAAAAACTGCATTAGATTCAGTAGAAGATAAATTAAATACAAAATTCGGAGTTAAATTAAGTTATCCTGGTTATAATGGTTATGATGAAAGTATTGGTGGAGTTTCTACTTACCCTCCAGGAGCAAAAGAAAATGGAGGAATCTTTTTACATTCGAACCCTTGGGTAATGATTGCAGAAACAATGATGGGCAATGGAGACAGAGCTTTTCAATATTACAATCAAATAAATCCTGCTTCTAAAAATGATATCATAGATACGTTTGAATGTGATCCATATTGCTACCCACAAAATATTTTGGGTGATGAACATCCACAATTCGGAATGGCTAGAAACTCTTGGTTATCAGGTACATCTTCTTGGACATATCAAGCTGCAACAAAATACATTATGGGCGTTCGTCCAGATCATAAAGGTTTAATTATAGACCCTTGTATTCCAAAATCTTGGGACGGATTTACAGCTGTTCGTAAATTTAGAGGAGCAACTTATAATATCGATGTAAAAAACCCAAAAAATGTTTCTAAAGGAGTTGTTTCTATGATTGTTGATGGAAACAAAATCGATGGAAATATCGCACCTGTTTTTAGCGACGGAAAAGAACATTCAGTTGCAATTATTTTAGGATAAAAATATTTCTACACTATTTCAATCCCCCTCATTAAACTTTCTGCAAGATCTTTAAGATCTTGTAGGAGTTTTTAATAGCAATTAAACCAATAAATTCACTTTGATTATGAATATAAAAGCTTTAAAAATCTTACTTTTTTCACTTTTTGCAATGGTAATTGTTTCTTGTGATAAAAAATCAGAAAAAAAGGAAGCCGTAAAAAATCAACCAAAAAATATATTATTTATTGCAGTTGACGATTTAAAACCAATTTTGGGAGCTTATGGAAATACGGTTGTAAAAACACCAAATATCGACAAATTAGCAGCCAATGGTTTTGTTTTAGAGAACAACCATTGTCAGCAAGCTGTTTGTGGGCCATCAAGAGCAAGTATTCTAACAGGAAAAAGACCAGATTACACCAAAATTTGGGATTTAAAAACGCATATTAGAAAGATAAATCCTGATATTGTTACCATGCCACAATATTTTAAACAAAATGGGTATGAGACTGCTCCTGTTGGTAAAATTTTCGATTTTAGATCTGTAGATAAACAAAATGATTCAATTTCTTGGACGCATAAATATGCCAACATCAAAAGAAAAAACAAGGAATATGTAAAAGAAACTACCAAAGTTTCTTACGAAGTTTTACAAATTCCTGATAGTGCAACTGTAGATGGAATGGTGGCAAGCAGAAGCAATTTATTGTTAAGAAAATTTGCAAAACAGCAGATACCTTTCTTTTTAGCAACTGGTTTTCACAAACCTCATTTGCCTTTTGTGGTTCCTCAAAAATATTGGGACATGTATCCAATAGAATCAATTTCGCTTCCAGAATATCAAAAAGACCCTGAAGGAGCACCATATTATGCAACACAACCAAGTTGGGAATTAAGAGGTGGTTATGTAGATTTTCCAAAAGATTATAGTGTGCCAATTCCAAAAGAAGATCAGAGAAAATTAATTCAAGGATATTATGCAAGTGTTTCTTTTATTGATGCACAAATTGGTTTGGTAATCGACGAATTAGACAAATTGGGCTTGAGAGAAAACACCGTAATTGTACTTTGGGGCGATCATGGTTGGCATTTAGGCGACCATAACATGTATTGTAAACATACTAATTACGAGCAATCTACAAGATCTCCATTAATTTTTTCTGCGGGAAAAAACAGAGTTGGAAAATCGAATGCTCCTACCGAATTTGTAGATGTCTACCCTACTCTTTTAGAGTTGGCAGGTGTAAAATCTCCAGGAAATTTAGACGGAGTCAGTTTGGTTCCTTTATTAGAAGGAAAAGTTGAAAAAGTAAAAGATTTTGCTGTGAGTCAGTTTCCAAGAGAAAGTGATAAAATGGGTTATACTTTTAGAAATGAAACACATCGTTACACGATTTGGATGAAAGATAACTTTAGAACAAATCAACCTTTTGATGTTTCTTTAGTAGATGCTGAAGAATTATATGATTATGAAAAAGATCCACAGGAAACGAAAAATTTAGTAAAAGAAGACGCTTACAAAACTGTAAAAGCTGACTTAAAAGCACAAGCCATTGCATTTTTTAAAACACAGGAAGTAAAATAAGTAATCTTATTTTAGACCTGTCAGGTTTTAAAAACCTGACAGGTCTCTAAAAAATCTTTCTGGTAAAAATTCTAATAGGTGTAATTCACTCGAAAGAAAGGCACACAAAGATTTGTGTAATCCGTGAAATTCGTGTTCTTTCTATAAAATTTAATAAATAAAATCAACTATCAATAATAGAACTAATGAAAACAAAATCATACTTACATCTTTTAATACTTACTCTTTTTGTTACTATTATTAGTTGTAATCAACCCAAAGAACACCAATTACCAGAGGCAATATCCTATAATTTTACGCCAAAAGATACCACTTGGAAAAGCTTATCAATAAGAGAAAAAATAGGACAAACCATCATTGTACGTGCGTTTCACAAAGCACAAGTTGCCGAATTTGGTTCCATTGAAAATATGATGGAAAAATACCCAATTGGAGGAATTTTTGTTCCTTATTGGGATTATCTTTTTACGCCTCCAAGAGATCAAGTAATTCCGACGATTAAAAATGCGATTTCAGAGTATGAAAATGCTTCTAAATATCCAATGATTGTTACAGAAGATTTTGAAAGAGGAGTTGGAAGTATTTATAGTGAATTTACAAATATGCCTTCAGAAATGGCTGTTGGAGCTGCAAATAATACAGATTTAGCGTATAAATTTGGGAATGCAATTGCAAAAGAATCAAACGCTTTAGGTATAAATTGGTTGTTGCATCCTTTGGTAGATTTAAATATGAATCCGTTGCAAAGTTTGGTTATAGAACGTGCAATTTCGGATGATGCAACAAGAGCGTATCCGCTTTTAAAAGCGCAAATTGAAGGAATGAATGCTCAAGGCGTTGTTTCAACAATTAAGCATTTTCCAGGTGATGGTGCAACCATTAAAAATCAGCATTTAATTACCTCAGCAAATAATTTATCAATTTCTGAATGGAATAAAACGTTTGGTACGATGTATCAAAAAATGATAAACGAAGGAACACCAGCAATTATGGTTGGTCATATTCGTTTTCCTGCATATCAAAAAGAAAAGAGAAAAGGTGTTTTTTTACCTGCTTCTTTATCCGAAGAAATCATGGTAGGTTTATTAAAGAAAAAAATGAAATTCAACGGAATTATTATGTCTGACGCTTTAAATATGGGAGGAGCAGCTGGTTATTATGAGAATGAAATTGAAACTTCTTTGGCTGCTTTTAAAGCAGGAGTTGATATGGTTTTATGGCCAACTTTAAAATTTATGGATTCTTTGGAAGTTCGCATCAAAAGAGGCGATATTCCAATGTCGAGATTAGATGATGCAGTAGAAAGAATTTGGGGCGTTCGTGAGCAATACAATTTACTGAATAAGAAGAAAGATATTTTTTATGCAATTACTCCTGAAGAAACTACTAAAATTCAAGAAGATGCCCAAGAAATTGCAAATAGTGCTGTTACTTTGTTAACGGATGCTGCTAAAATTCCTTTAAAAACATCAGAAAACAAGAAGATAGTTATTGTAAATATTAGTCACGAAGATAGAACAAACGATTTACGTTACACACAAAGTTTATTGCAAGCAAAAGGTTTTGAAGTGGATACTATTTTACACAATCCTAATTTTTTAGATTGGGGAGAAAAACTAAATTTCTTTGATAAATATGACAAGGTTTTAGTTGCTTTCGAGAACAGATATTTTAGTCCTTTAGGGGCATCGCTTTTAAAAGATAAAGAAGCTTTGGGAGTTTGGACGATGGGAATGTTACCACAAGATAAAATTATTGCAATTTCTTATAGCAATCCTTATTATGTAAATTACTATTTCGAAAATGCTTTTATTGGGATTAATGCCTATAGTTTAGACTTATTTTCTCAAAAAGCAGTGGTAGAAACGTTAACTGGTGGCATTCCATTTACAGGAACTTCGCCTGTGAGATTGGAGCACGAAATGTTGAAATAGCATCAAGGGGTTTAAACCTCTTGTCTTTAGTTTAAACCCTTGCTATTTCTTCCAATTTTTTATGTATTTCTTAGCCAACTTACCTGAAAGCGTTAAATCTTCATCTGTCCAATTACCATTTAAACGCGCATTTGGTTTTAAAGCAGAAGCGCCTTCATCTTTATTATTGATGGACCAATTACAGTGAATTAAATTGTTTTTTTTCATAAAATCCATCCATTTTTTTGTGGATTCTGGGTCTACTTCTCCTCCTCCATCAGCATCTACACTTCCCCATTCTGTAACAATTAAAGCCACTCCATTATCTAACGCTTTTTGTGCTTTATTTAGTAACCATTTTTTATGAGATGCAGCATAAAAATGCAAAGTGTAAGCAATATTATCATAACCAACAATTGGATTTTCTGATGCCTTATCAACATCTTGAGACCAATGTGGAGTTCCTACAACTATAATGTTCTTTTTATCAATTTTACGAATTGCTGCAATCACTTTTTCTGCATAAGGTTTTATAACATCGTCCCAAGAAACTTTTAAAGGTTCGTTATAAATCTCGTAGATAATATTTGGGTGTTTGCCATATTTTGTTGCCATTTTGGTAAAAAATTCAATGGCCTCTTTTTCATTCTCTTCTGCTTTATGACTATGCCAATCTATAATTACGTACAAACCTAAATCTAAACAGGCATCAACTACGGTTTCTAATTTAGTTTGATTTGTTTCTTTGTCAAAAATGTAACTATCATGGATATCTGGATCTGCAGTCATTGGAATTCTTATAATTTCTGTTTTCCAATCTCTTTTTAAAAATTGAACAACCTCTTTATTATAAAAACCATTTCCTCTGTAATAATCATTTGACCAAAACAAGCTATTTCCTGCGAAACTTGCTGGTTTTCCGTTTTCATTTACAATCTTATTCCCATCAACAGAAAGAAAACCATTTTTAGCTACAATTGAATTCTGTGAAATTTTTTCGTTCTTTTTTTCTGTGCTTTTTTTAGGGTTACAACTTAATAAGATAAAAAGTAAAAAAATAAGAATTCTCATAATGGTTTTAATTTGTGTATCGATTACAAACAAATTTAATTCATTTTTTGCTTTAATATAAGCATTTACAAAAGGTTTGACGATATCTAAACCTTTTAAGATAGTGAGTAAACCTTTTTTTTGAAGTTCAGAATTACTTTTATAACACTAAATTTTCTTAAAAAATGAAATCTATTTTCTCAAAATTACCTTACTTATTTTTTGTTCTTTTTATAGCTTTTGGATGCAAATCTGAAAAGAAAGAAACTGCAGAAAAATCATCAACCGAAAAAAAACCAAATGTTATATTTTTTATTGCAGATGATATGTATCCTTGGATGTTTAACAACACACCAGAAGGAAAAGACAAAGATGGTAACCCTTTAAATTTAACCCCAACTCTAGATAGATTAGCAAAAGAAGGAGTTTGGTTAGAAAACATGAAAGTAGTTTCGCCAGTTTGTACACCAAGTCGTTACAATTGTTTAACGGGTAATTATGCAAGTAGAGCAACAAACGAATCTTTCACAGGTTTTACAGAAATTAATGATGGGCAAACCGTAATTCAATGGAATTCTTACATTGTTCCTGGAGAAAAAACAATGGGAACATACTTTCAAAATTTAGGGTATAAAACAGGTTTTGTTGGTAAAAATCATATTATAGAAAGTTTATCGCAAGTTGGTGAAGGTGCAAAACCAGATTTAGATGCAGATCCTACAGATCCAAAAGTAATTGCAGGTTTAGAATATCGTTTTAAAGAATTACAAAAAGACATGTATAAATCTGGATTTGATTATGCTGATAAATTATATCACAACAATCCAAATTGGTTAGGAATTAGAGCTTTGGCTTATCAAAATACAGATTGGATTGCAGAAGGTGGAGTTGAGTTTA
>Ga0115565_10000697_pt1 | contig 28723 bp, 27 predicted proteins | sample COGITO_mtgs_1105_FD_87199 | JGI IMG/M metagenome (GOLD analysis project Ga0115565, IMG submission 87199) | Pelagic marine microbial communities from North Sea - COGITO_mtgs_110530 | ecosystem: Environmental > Aquatic > Marine > Epipelagic | place: Germany:Helgoland, sampling site Kabeltonne... | reverse complement strand
CTGGTGCCCATCCTGTTTTCCGAGGCTGTTAGTTTACATCCCTTGTATATCATTGTAGCTGTTTTGTTATTTGGTGGTATGTGGGGGTTTTGGGGGGTGTTCTTTGCCATTCCACTCGCCACGCTAGTCAAAGCGGTTATCACCGCGTGGTCTCCGCCTGAGCAAAGTCCTGACGTTATGGCGTAGGTGCATATTCTCAAACTGCCAAATTTTAATCACAGCAACTAACAAAAAAAGGCGGATACTGCAACGTATCCGCCTTTTTTAGTTATTAACACTAGCACTATTTTTGTAGCAGTTCTAACACCGCTAAATGATGCTCCTTGGTTTTGAATTTGTCCAAAACATGACTGACCACGCCATTCTCGTCAATCAAAAACGAAACTCTATGAATACCATCATATTCTTTACCCATGAATTTCTTTAGGCCCCATACGCCAAACGCCTCTGCTACGGCATGGTCGTCATCTGACAGTAAGCTGAAATTGAGGGACTCTTTTTCGACAAATTTAGGTAGTCTTTTGACAGCATCTGGGCTGATCCCCAAAACGACAACGTTGTGTTTATCCAATTCCGGTTTTATGTCGCGCAAGCCCTGAGCCTGAACGGTACACCCCGGTGTCATGGCTTTCGGATAAAAATACACTAACACCTTTTTTCCTTTGAGGCTTGCCATAGATAAAAGGTTGTCGTCTTGGTCTTTTAGCTCGAACGAGGGGGCTGTGTCACCAGCTTTCAATGTGTTCATTTTCTTCCTTTAGATCGTGGTGGGTTATTTTACCGGACAAACATAAATCACTCATTAGTGACTTTATTTCGTTATCAAATTTGATGAAGTCTATGTTTTTTGGGGCGCTTAGCACCATTTTACAGCGCAGATTTTCTGCTCGGTTTGTCTTATCAATATAAGTCTTTTGCCTCAGAGCGCTTATGCTGACCGATTTTTGAGTCAAAAAAGAGGTAACTTTACGCAATATACCTTCAGCATCAATACCACTAAACTCGAAATGTATTAGCTGCGCGAGATTTTGTTTATGATGGCCACTTGTACGCTTCATCATTGACAGTAGATCATGCTGCATACAAACTGAAGACAGTTGCAATTCCAATTTTGAAATTGCAGCTTGGCTGCCGTCTACGATCATCGTAAGCGAGAAATCATGCCCATATATAGCATGCCTACTGTCCAGAATATTACAGCACTTGTCATTCACACAGGCGCTAATCTCACTCAACATGCCTAATTTGTCTGGGCCCAATATATTTACTATTAATTGTTGTTTCATGCGACTTAGTTGACGTAAAAAATTAGCCATAGTTTAGCATATAGATTTTGTGCAATTCACCTGCTTGTATCACTATTTAGCGGATGGCGTATAAAAATTATAAATTAGACATTATTGTTGTTGTTTTTAGTGTAATGGATCTCTAACATGTGGGCCATTATTAAAGGGGGCAAAATGTTCAAAGGTAGCTACGTTGCATTGGTAACGCCAATGTATGAGAGCGGTGAGATAGACTACGTGTCATTACAACACTTGGTAGAATATCATGTCAAAAATGGCACGCACGGTATTGTTTCGGTTGGCACCACTGGCGAGTCTGCGACTCTTCCTTTCGACGAACATATTGAAGTTGTTAATCAAACGGTAAAATTTGCCAACAAACGTATCAAGGTAATTGCAGGAAGCGGCGCTAACTCGACGTCAGAAGCAATTGAGCTAAGTCAAGCGCTGGCGGGTCAAGGTATCGATGGTTTTTTAAGCGTTGTACCTTATTATAATAAGCCTCAACAGCGAGGTATGCTTGCGCATTTTGAAGCCATTGCAGATTCTACGCCCTTACCGTTATTACTGTACAATGTGCCAGGGCGCACGGTAGCAGACATACTTTGTGAAACGGTCGCAGTTTTGTCCAAACATGATAGAATTGTAGGGATAAAAGATGCGACTGGCGATTTGTCTCGTTTTCACCAACTAAAGGCATTAGTCAGCGAAGACTTTCTTTTGCTCAGCGGCGATGACGCTACCGGTTGTGAGTTTTTGTGCATGGGGGGAGATGGCGTGATTTCTGTCACTGCTAATATTGCGCCAGGCATGATGTCTAAAATGACAGAGGCTGCTTTAGCTGGTGACTTTGCGCTGGCAAGGCAAATAAACGTAAGACTAAACGACTTGCATAGGGATCTATTTATAGAGCCTAATCCCGTAATGCCAAAATGGGCGCTCTATAAAATGGGATTGATAAAAGATTCTTTTTTGAGATTACCGATGGTGCAACCTGAACTAAACAGTCAAAACGAAATCGAAAACGTTTTGCACGCTTTAAATACAGTGAGTTAAGTAATCCATGAAATATAATGTTGTAGCTTTTAGCATAATCGGTTTAGCGTTAACTGGTTGCGCATCAAAAGATGAACGTGAAATAGCCTCTGGTAGTTTTAAGTATATAGAGGCTGCGCAGTATACTTCGATAGAAATTCCCGACGATTTACAGAATCCGGTGTTTTCCAATCGTTATGCTTTACCTGATTTAAAAACAGAATCTCAGAACAGTTTGTATGGTACCCGATTAAAAGTATCTTCGCCTAGGCTAGTGCTTCCATTAGTAACAGGGTCACACGTGGAAGAGGGCTCAGAAGACTCTAAAGTATTGTTTGACCAAATCAATGATGACGAGCCTTTGTCGCAAACAATCTGGAATACGGTATTAACCTATTTAGAAAAACAAAGTATTGGCGTCGACTCTTTTGATAAAGACAAAAACGTGTTGTACACAGATTGGGTAATCATTACTGAAGACGAAGAAAAAAGCTGGTTCGATTTTAACGATGTGGTAAGCAAAGATGCTCGTAAGTTCATGTTTTCTTTAAATGTTGCTCCACATGGCCGGTCAGCATCATTAACAACTGAATTAACCGAATACGTCGACAATACTGGCAGCAGCGCATTGAACAGTTTAGACGCAATTACAAAACGTTCTGAATCAACCAATTTTCTTAATAAAGTAATTGCTGAATATGACTTTGGTATTCGACTTAAACAATCACAGCGCATTGCAGAAATTCGCCAAGGGTTCAAAACTGATTTAGGTTTTGATAGCGATGGAGAACCTGCATTGGTTGTTGACGCAATATATGAAAACACCTGGCCAAGACTGTTATTGGTGCTTAGAAAAATGGGGTTTGACGTTAAAGATTTAGACCAATCTACTGGTATTATGTTTGTGCAGTATAATGGTCAAGAGGGCTCATGGTGGGATGGCTTGTTTTCATCAGGGAAACGTCTTGATTTAGAGCAGTCAGAATATAGACTGCAAGTAGAATCATTGGGCGCAAAAACAGCGGTGACATTTTTAAACACTGACAACAAACCGTTTGCAGTAGATAAAGTAACCAAAATATATATACCGTTCTCAGAGTATATGGGCACCGAAGACCTCGATATTTAAGCTAGGATATTGGCATGCAAAAGCAACAAGAACTTTACCGTGGTAAGGCAAAGACGGTTTTTTTAACCAATGACAGCCACAAGCTAATCTTGCATTTTCGCAATGATACTTCGGCGTTTGATGGTGAAAAAATTGAGCAGTTAGAAAGAAAAGGTGAGGTGAATAATAAGTTTAATCACTACATCATGACTGTTTTAGAGAACGCTGGGATAAAAACTCAAGTGGAGTCATTGCTAAGTGATACGGATTCGTTAGTCAAAAAGTTAGACATGATTCCGGTCGAATGTGTGGTCAGAAATTACGCGGCAGGTTCGATGTGTCGCCGGCTTGGCGTTGAAGAAGGGATTGAGCTTAATCCTCCAACGTTTGAGTTTTTTTTGAAGAATGATGCGCTGCATGATCCGATGGTTAATGAATATCACATCGAATCATTTGGCTGGGCTAATCAAGCCCAAATCGCAGAAATGAAGCGACTTACTTTTTCAGTAAACAAAATACTCTCTGAGTTATTTGCAAATGGTGGAATGATATTAGTCGATTTCAAATTGGAATTCGGCGTTGATGAGAAAGGTAACATTGTCTTGGGAGACGAGTTTACGCCAGATGGATGTCGCCTTTGGGACAAAGAAACGCGTAAAAAATTAGATAAGGACAGATTCAGGCAAGGACTTGGGTCAGTTGTAGAATCTTATATTGAGGTTGCGCAGCGAATTGGTTTGGTGTTGTAGTATCAGATTAATTCTATTTCTATTGCTTCTGTAGGGACGCAGCAGCACGGCAATATTTCATCATCGTCAATAAATGCAAGCGGGTCAATGGTATATTCCACTCGGCCCTTCTTCAGTTTTGTACGACAAGTTCCACAATACCCCTCTCGGCAGTGATAGTGAACTTCAATATTATTTTCTTCTAGAGCATGCAACAAAGTGTCTTGCTCTCCAAAACAAATAGAGGTGTCGGAATTAACCAACACCTCTAATGTCGTTTTTGCATTACTAGTCACGTATTTCGAATCGTCGTTTGCTCAAATTATTATAGCTCGAATGCCTCAAAGTCGTCCGAAGCAACTTCACTGTCAATCTGACCAACCAAGTAACTCGATATTTCCGTTTCTTGAGGCGCTACTTGAACATTATCTGAATTAAGGTAGTTGTTCATCCAAGGTAGTGGGTTGCTTTTTACTTCAAATGGTTGACCCATTCCAATTGCCGCCATGCGGTGGTTAGCGATATATTCGACGTACTGGGAAAGGATTTGTTCATTTAGTCCCAACATTGAACCATTCTTGAATAAATACTGAGCCCATTCTTTTTCTTGCTGAACGGCTTTCAAGAAAATTGCTTTTGCTTCTTCTTTCAACTCTTCAGCTATTTCGGCCATCTCTGGATCATCTTTGCCTTTAGCCCACAGATTTAATATATGCTGTGTAGATGTCAAATGGATATTTTCATCTCGAGATATAAGACGGATGATTTTTGAGTTGCCTTCCATCAGGTTACGTTCAGCAAAAGCAAAAGTACATGCAAATGAAACATAAAACCGGATAGCTTCTAATGCATTAACCGAGTTCATGCAAAGATACATCTTCTTCTTCAACTCGCGCATTGTAATGACATGCTTCTCACCGTTGATAATATGCTCGCCTTCGCCCTTCGTTTGCCAAAGCTGTGTGGCAAATATCAAGTCATCATAGTATTTTGAAATATCAGAAGCTCGTTTCTTAATTTCTTCGTTAGCAACGATATCGTCAAAAATTTCTGATGGATCAGAAAATAAATTACGCAGGATATGAGTGTAAGACCTAGAGTGTATGGTCTCGAAAAATGACCAAGTTTCAATCCAAGTTTCCAACTCAGGTAAAGATACAATCGGTAAAAAAGCAATGTTTGGGCTTCTTCCTTGGACTGAATCCAACAAAGTTTGATACTTTAAATTAGACGTGAAAATATGTTTTTCAGCATCAGTTAGACGCTGAAAATCCATTCTATCTTTACTAACATCAACTTCTTCAGGTCTCCAAAAAAACGAAATTTGCTTTTCAATTAGCTTTTCAAAAATTGGATGCTTTTGTTGATCATAGCGTGCCACATTTACAGGATTACCAAAAAACATCGGCTCCTTCATGGTGTCGTTTTGTACTTGATTAAAAGTTGTATATTTCATTTTTATTTATTCACTAATCTACTGTTAACCAATTTGAATTAAATTTTGCAAGCGCCGCCTGCGCAATCATCGTCTTCTTCAATTATTACTTCTACTGCGCGTGGAGCTACATTTGCCTGTTTTGCTTGTAAAGAACTGGTAGTATCAGAAGCTCCATCTCTAGTGTTATGATAATAGAGTGTTTTAACACCAAGCTTGTATGTCGTTAGTAAGTCTTTCAGCAACAACTTCATTGGCACTTTGTTGCCCTCATATTTACCAGGATCATAGCTCGTATTTGCCGAAATCGTTTGGTCTATAAACTTCTGCATAATAGCCACTAGCTGCAAATATCCATCGTTAGATTTTATATCCCACAGCAGCTCGTAGTTGTATTTCAGATTTTTATAATCCGGAACGACTTGCTTTAAAACACCATCTTTACTCGCTTTTATACTGATAAGACCGCGTGGTGGTTCAATACCATTTGTTGCATTTGATATCTGTGATGACGTTTCGGATGGCATTAGTGCTGATAGCGTGCTATTTCGTAAACCATACTCTACAACATCCTTTCTAAGTGTATCCCAATCATAATGAAGTGGCTCACTACAGATTCCATCTACGTCCTTTTTATAAGTATCTATGGGCATAAGACCTTGAGAGTAGGTTGTCTCATTAAACTTGGGGCATGCGCCTTTCTCTTTAGCCAAATTGTTTGACGCTTTCAATAAATAATACTGCATCGCTTCAAATGTTCTATGCACCAAAGCGTTAGCGGAATGATCTGAATATTTAACGCCGTTTTTGGCTAAATAATATGCAAAGTTAATGACGCCGATACCTAATGTTCTGCGGCCTTTCGTCGCATTGAATGCGGCTGGTACCGGATAATCTTGATAATCCAATAAGCTGTCTAGCGCGCGCACAGACAAGTCTGCTAGCTCTTCAAATTCATCTAGACTCTTAATCTCGCCTAAATTAAAGGCAGATAGTGTACACAAGGCTATTTCACCTTCTTCATCGTTTACATGTGTTAGCGGTTTGGTCGGTAATGCAATTTCTAAACACAGATTGCTTTGACGAACTGGAGCAAGCTTAGGGTTGAATGGGCTATGCGTATTGCAGTGGTCCACGTTTTGTAGATATATACGTCCCGTATTTGCTCTTTCTTGCATAAACTGACTAAATAGATCGATTGCTTTGACGCGTTTTTTTCGAATAGTATCGTCGGCTTCGTATTGCACGTATAAACGCTCAAACTCTTCTTGGTCGGCAAAAAATGCGTCATACATTCCAGGGGTATCGGATGGACTGAACAACGTGATGTAGTCATCTTTGATCATGCGCGTGTACATCAGTTTGTTAAACTGCACACCATAATCTAAATGTCTAACTCTGTTTTCTTCAACGCCCTTATTGTTTTTGAGTACTAATAGCGATTCTACTTCTAAATGCCATAAAGGATAAAAGAGTGTCGCCGCACCTCCCCGAACGCCGCCTTGAGAACAACTTTTAACCGCCGTCTGAAAATGCTTGTAAAATGGAATGCAGCCCGTATGGAATGCTTCGCCCCCTCGAATTGGACTTCCAAGTGCTCTTATTCTACCTGCATTAACGCCTATGCCAGCACGCTGGCTAACGTATTTGACGATTGCGCTTGCGGTTGCATTTATAGAATCGAGACTATCACCGGCTTCGATTAATACACATGAGCTAAATTGACGGGTAGGGGTTCTAACGCCTGACATTATAGGGGTTGGCAATGACAGCTTGAATGTGGATGTTGCATCATAAAACCGCTTGATATAATCCAAGCGCGTTTCCTTAGGATATTTAGCAAACAAACAAGCCGCGACAAGCACATATAAAAACTGAGCACTTTCATATATCTTGCCAGTAACTCGATTTTGAACCAAATACTTGCCTTCTAATTGCTTTACCGCTGCATAGCTAAAGTTCATATCTCGCCAATGGTCTAAAAAGTTGTCCATTTGCGCAAATTCTTCAGGGCTATAATCTTCTAAAAGGTGAGCATCATACTTTTTTGCTTCTACCATTTTAGTGACTTGTTTGTATAAAGTTGGTGGTTCAAATTGACCATATGCTTTTTTACGTAGATGAAATATAGCCAAACGTGCCGATAGATATTGGTAGTCAGGTGCGTCAACTGAAATTAAGTCTGCGGCTGATTTAATTAGGGTTTCGTGGATTTCTTCGGTTTTAATTCCATTAAAGAATTGTATCTGAGCGTTTATCTCTACTTGAGACACCGATACATCTTCCAAGCCTTTTGCAGCCCAAGTGACAACTTGGTGAATTTTGTCTAAATCTAGAGGTTCTTGCGTGCCATTACGTTTACTGACTAAGAGAGTGTTATTCATCTTATAATTGTCGCTCTTTATTTACGCTCATGGTTTGCACTTGAGCGTTGTTATAATTTTATCGTTTGATTTGTGAACTCGCCTCGACTGCGGACTTGGGTATTTACGACTCGTGTCTTAGCACGATTTGTTGAAATATTCGTCGGTTTGAATACGCGTCGTCATGAGGTGCAAACACAAGATAAAGGTGTTTTGATGTGGATGCAACCCAATATATAGTATTTGACTAAGATCGACAGCGCAAAAAAAACGACTCTGTTAGTGGTAACTATCACTAATATTCAATGCTAATAAGACGTATAGTGATGTTTTTACCTCGCTAATAATTAGCAAAAGCAGCGCTAATTATTGATAAAATAAATTGTGCTAAAAAAGAACTTTTGATTCCCAAAAAGTTTAAAAAAAAACACAAAACCTTATTGCTTTATTTGATGTTCATCTATTGGTGCATTGTAGGCTTATTAAACTCGCTTACAGTGAATAAAATAGTTAACGTCCACATTTTTATCAGATAGATAATACGTTTGAGAAATTGGATTTAAATGCAAGCCCGTTATGTGCTTTGCGATCAAATCATTGCGTTCTATCATTGTCAGTAATTCTGATGGTTTTATAAACTTTTGATGTTGATGTGTGCCTTTGGGTACCAAGTTAAAAATATATTCTGCAGCAGCAATTGCCATTAGCCAAGATTTTGGATTTCTATTTAAAGTAGAGAAGTATACATCTCCACCAGGTTTAACTAGCTGTGCACACGCATTTACTACCGCCGCCGGGTCAGGCACGTGTTCCAGCATTTCCATACAAGTGACAACATCGAACTGGTCGGGATGTGTCTCCGCGTAATCTTCTGTCGTGGATAATACGTAATTAACTACGATGCCTGATTCTAAACCATGCAGTTTGGCTACTTCTAACGATTCTTTAGCCATATCTAAACCAGTAACTTCAGCGCCACAAGCCGCCATGGATTCTGCTAAAATGCCGCCACCACAGCCGACATCTAATATCTTTTTAGAAAAGATTCCTTGAGAAGAAGACTGCACAAATTCTAGTCGTAAGGGGTTAATCTGGTGCAAAGGCTTAAATTCACCACTTAAGTCCCACCATTTCGAAGCCAGAGCCGAAAATTTTTCTATTTCGTGTTCATCTACATTATTCAAAACTAACCTTCCTCACTACTAAAACTAATTTTTGACCGCTTTATGGATAAAAAGCAATTGAGATACAAATATTATGACATACAACTACATATTCTAAAGGCTTAATGCTAATATCTTTGTCGCCACTTTAGGCTAAAAATAACAAGTGGGCAAAAGACTGCAGATCAACGTTCATTACTCGAATGAATAGCATCAGTGAGACCCGCGCCCTACAAGAAATAAAGGACAGTGCAGTTTATGACTGATAACGCTAAAGAAATCCTCCCGATTAACATCGAAGACGAGCTCAAGAATTCTTATTTAGATTATGCGATGAGCGTCATAGTGGGCCGAGCTCTACCAGATGTTCGTGATGGGTTGAAGCCAGTGCATCGCCGCGTTTTGTTCGCGATGAACGAATTAAAAAATGACTTCAACAAACCTTATAAAAAATCAGCACGTGTTGTAGGGGACGTAATAGGTAAGTATCACCCTCACGGTGACTCAGCGGTTTACGACACGATTGTGCGTATGGCTCAACCTTTCTCATTGCGGTATATGTTGGTCGACGGACAAGGAAACTTTGGTTCTGTAGATGGCGACTCTGCTGCTGCAATGCGTTATACCGAAGTTAGAATGTCCAAAATTGCACACGAACTTTTGGCTGATCTAGAAAAAGAAACCGTTAACTTTGTACCAAACTATGATGGCACTGAACATATTCCAGAAGTATTACCGACCCGTGTTCCCAACTTATTAGTTAACGGGTCCTCGGGTATTGCTGTCGGTATGGCAACTAATATTCCGCCGCATAATTTGACCGAAATAGTCAATGGCTGCATAGAAGTCATCAATAATCCTGATATAACCGTCGAAGAGTTACTCGAATTTATTCCTGGCCCAGACTTTCCAACCGCAGCCATTATCAGCGGTCGGCAAGGAATTATCGACGCTTACAAGACCGGCCGAGGCAAAATATATCTGCGTGCAAGAGCAGAGATTGAGCAAGAAGAAAATGGCAAAGAAACGATTATCGTCCATGAACTTCCGTACCAGGTCAATAAAGCTAGACTGATAGAAAAAATTGCTGATCTGGTAAAAGAAAAGCGCATCGAAGGCATTTCTGCTCTTCGTGACGAATCTGACAAAGACGGTATGCGCATTGTTGTCGAAGTAAAACGCAACGAATCTGCTGAAGTTTTGCTTAATCATCTGTATTCACTGACACAGTTACAAACTGTGTTTGGGATCAATATGGTTGCGTTGGACAACACTCAACCTAGAATTTTTAATTTAAAAGATATTTTAAAGAAGTTTGTATTACACAGACGTGAAGTCGTTACGCGACGTACTGTTTATGAACTTAAGAAAGCACGCGATAGAGCACACATTTTAGAAGGGCTAGCAATTGCGCTAGTTAATATCGACCCTATCATAGAAATGATCAAACGCTCCAACAGTCCTGCGGATGCTAAGCAAGGCCTTATTTCAAGAGGTTGGGCTCTGGGAGATGTAGCAGAGATGCTTGCGCGCGCCGGAGACGACGCAGCCAGACCCGATTGGCTGGCTCCAGAATATGGTATCAGGGATGGCGAGTACTTTTTAACAGAAGAGCAAGCACAGGCAATTTTGGATTTGCGTTTGAACAAACTTACCGGTTTGGAACACGATAAAATCTTAGAAGAGTATCGCTCTCTCATCGACATAATCGCCGAGTTACTGCATATATTGGGAAGCTCAGAAAGGTTAATGGAAGTTATTCGCGAAGAGCTCGAAAAAATTCGTGACGAATATGGCGATGAGCGTCGTACAGAAATCACAGCTGCTTCTCATGATATCGATATCGAAGACCTAATCGAACGCGAGGACGTTGTCGTAACGTTGTCTCGTGAGGGCTATGTTAAATATCAAAAATTATCTGATTACGAAGCGCAAAGACGCGGCGGCAAAGGCAAATCCGCGACCAAAATGAAAAACGAAGACTTTATCGAAAAGCTGTTGGTAGCCAACACCCATGATCATATTTTGTGTTTCTCAACAAGAGGGCGCTTATATTGGTTGAAAGTTTACAAGCTGCCACTCGCTAGTCGAAATGCAAGAGGACGTCCGATTGTTAATATTCTGCCATTAGAACAAGACGAACGTATTACTGCAATATTACCTATTCAAGAATTCGAAGCAGGCAAATATGTCTTTATGGCAACGACCAATGGTACGGTAAAGAAAACAGAACTTACGCAATACTCGCGTCCTCGCGCTAATGGTATCATTGCGGTTAATTTGAACGACGGTAATGAACTCATCGGCGTTGATTTAACCGATGGTAATAGCGAAATAATGTTGTTCTCTGATGCCGGTAAGGTTGTGCGCTTTAGTGAAGACCAAGTCAGACCAATGGGTCGAACTGCAACGGGTGTTCGCGGTATTCGTTTGATGGAAAATGAGAAAGTTGTTTCATTAATTGTTCCACAAGGTGAAGGTGATGTATTAACTGCCACCGAAAACGGTTTTGGAAAACGTACACCGATAGGCGAATATCCGGCCAAATCTCGCGCTACTAAGGGTGTCGTGTCTATAAAAGTATCCGAGCGTAATGGCCTAGTAGTGGGTGCTATTCAAGTTGATGAGAGCAAAGAGATTATGCTTATCAGTGACCAAGGCACGCTTGTTCGTACGCGAGCATCTGAGGTGTCAACGGTTGGCCGAAATACTCAGGGTGTGCGCTTGATAAGAACGGCTGATGACGAGAGAGTTGTGGGTCTGCAACGTATTGACGAAATTGAAGAGGAAATATTGCTTGATGAAGGCGTTGATGGGGCATTAGAAGTCGATACAGTGACCGCAGATGACTCAGATGCAGACGCTGGACAAGTGGATGACGGTAAAGCTCCTGACATTGAGTAACACTCGGTTGTTTGCTAGTTAGTCCTTATTGGTCTAACTAACGGCTTTATTATTAGTACTTCAACAAGCGGCCTTTAGCCGCTTGTTTTATTTAGGTAGAACAAATGCAAAACGTGTTTAATTTTAGTGCAGGTCCAGCGATGCTGCCGCACGAGGTAATGTTACAAGCTCAACAAGAGCTGATAAATTGGAACGGATTAGGCACCTCCGTTATGGAAATTAGCCACCGTGGCAAAGCATTTATTGCGGTTGCAGAGCAAGCAGAACAAGATTTTAGAGATCTGCTTAACATCCCTTGTAATTACACCGTGTTGTTTATGCATGGAGGGGGCAGAGGACAATTTTCAACGGTACCGCAGAATCTGTCTAAGTCAGGTGATGTTTCAGACCACTTAGTAACAGGACAATGGTCTATCTCAGCCGAAAAAGAAGCGCAAAAATTTACCACAACAAACATTGTTGCGACTGCCGAACCGGACGAAAACGGTTTGATACATGTGCCTCATCAAGACAGTTGGTCGCTCAGTCCAGGTGCTCGCTATTTTCAGTACTGCCCAAATGAGACGGTAGAAGGTATCGAAATTAATTGGGTTCCAAAAATTGATAATGTCCCAATTGTAGCTGACATGTCGTCAAATATTTTGTCGAAGCAAATAAATATAGATGATTATGGCGTGGTCTATGCCGGCGCCCAAAAAAACATTGGTCCGTCGGGTTTAACGCTTGTGATTGTGCGTAATGACCTATTGGGCAAAGCACGCAACGATACGCCAGCGATATTTGACTACGACCTGCAAGCAAAACACGACTCGATGTATAACACGCCACCTACTTTCTCTTGGTATTTAGCGGGTCTGGTTTTTAAATGGCTCAAGCAACAAGGTGGGGTGGCTGCAATAGAACAAAGAAATATTCAGAAAAGCAAAATGTTGTATGATTTTATTGATAATTCAAGCTTGTATTCTAACAGTATTGCAATTGAAAATAGATCAAAAATGAATGTAACATTCCAGCTTCAACAAGCTGAAGCTTTAGACCCTATGTTCTTAGCTGATTCAGAAAAGTCAGGTCTATCTGCTCTAAAAGGACATCGAGCTGTAGGCGGCATGAGAGCGAGTATCTATAATGCGATGCCGTTAGAAGGCGTAAAGGCACTAGTGGACTTTATGAAAGAATTTGAAAGGACAAAAGGGTAGTATTAAATGCAATCATTGAGTTTAACGCATAAAACAAAAGCGGACGGAGAGGTCAATGTACCTGGCTCAAAAAGCTTATCGAACAGAGCCTTATTATTAGCAGCGCTAGCGGATGGTCAAACTACTCTGACTAATCTGCTAGACAGTGAAGATATCCAACATATGTTGGCCGCATTGACACAATTGGGCGTTCGCTACACGCTAAATACAGCTGCAAAAACCTGCGTGGTTGAAGGTTTGGGTAAGCAATTCGAAACCAGCAAAAAGCTAAGCTTGTTTTTAGGCAATGCCGGCACGGCAATGCGTCCTTTGTGCGCTGCACTTGCATTTTCCAATGTTGACGTTGAACTCACCGGTGAACCTAGGATGGAAGAGCGTCCTATTGGTGATTTAGCGGATGAGTTAATCAAGGCAGGAGCAGCCATAAAGTATTTGAAAAACCATGGGTTTCCCCCTCTTTCGATTCAACAAGCGAACATTGAAACGGATCATTTCAAAATTGATGGCAGTGTCTCTAGCCAGTTTTTAACGGCGTTATTAATGGCTTCTCCGTTGCTAAAGCGAACCGTCACCATTGAAATTGTAGGTGAACTAGTATCGAAGCCCTACATCGATATTACGTTAGCAACAATGTTGAGTTTTGGTGTGAATGTACAGAACAATAATTATCACACGTTTGTAATTGATGAAGGCCAGCATTATAAGTCTCCTGGTCAATTCCTAGTTGAAGGAGATGCATCCTCAGCGTCGTATTTTTTAGCGGCAGGTGCCATAGCAGGCGGCACTGTCAAAGTAACGGGTGTTGGTAAAAAGTCAATTCAGGGAGACACGGCATTTGCGGATGTATTGCAAGCGATGGGCGCAAAGGTTGAGTGGGGGGATGATTTTATCCAGGTTAGCGGTGCACCACTAAACGGTATCGACATGGATATGAACCATATTCCAGATGCCGCGATGACGATAGCCACAACAGCCCTTTTCGCCAAAGGCAGTACCAAGATTTCAAATGTTTATAATTGGCGCGTAAAAGAGACTGATAGACTTCATGCAATGGCTACAGAGCTGAGAAAGGTCGGTGCAACGGTGGAAGAAGGGCACGATTTTATTCAAATAACTCCACCAGAGTCTATTCTGCATGCCACTATTGACACTTATAACGACCATCGGATGGCAATGTGTTTTGCTTTGTTAACGTTTGCAAAACAAGGCGTCACTATTAATGATCCAAAATGTACTGCAAAAACATTTCCTACGTTTTTTGAAGAGTTTGCTAACGTGATATCATGAATCTTTTACGACAGTGTTCTTGGTAAGATTGAATCCTAAAGTAAGGTACGTATAATGCGGCAGCGATTTCGATTGGAGTAGACATGACCCATATACCCATAATTACGGTGGACGGCCCAAGCGGTGCTGGAAAGGGAACATTGAGTGCAAAATTAGCAGAAATGTTTAGATGGCGATTTTTAGATAGCGGTGCAATTTACAGAGTGCTGGCGGTTGCGTCAGTTCATCATGGCATAATGGCTAGCGACGAAGCCGGGCTGGTGCCGTTAGCAACCGGTTTAGATGTTACCTTTGTTGGGGATGAGGGCAACATTAGCATCATCCTCGAAGGTGAAGACGTTACAGATGACATTAGAACCGAAGAGGTTGGTTCGATTGCTTCACAGATTGCAGCAATTCCGACAGTACGCGAGGCTCTGCTAAGACGTCAGCGTGCATTTGCTGATAAACCAGGTTTGGTGGCTGACGGTCGTGATATGGGTACGATTGTATTCCCAAATGCAGATGCCAAAATATTTTTAACGGCTAGCGCAGAAGCTCGCGCCAACCGTCGCTTCAATCAGTTGATAAATAAAGGCCACAATGTTAAACTCTGCCGCCTTTTAAACGATATACAAGCAAGAGACGAGCGAGATGCGAATAGGAGTGTTGCTCCATTAGTACCCGCGGATGACGCGCTTGTTATCGATTCTACTGATATGAATATTACACAAGTAGTTGAAAAGGCAAAACAATTTATAGAGTCAAAGTTATTTGACGAAGGTCTATAAAACACAATCCTAACGGCATTCAGGAAGAAAGCTGTAATCTAACAACCCCGTGATCTAATGGATGTAATTACGGATTAAATAAGAACTTTTATTAATATGACTGAAAATTTTGCACAGCTTTTTGAAGAAAGCTTGACACAGCTTGAGACACGTCCCGGCGCAATCGTTAAAGGTACAGTAGTATCAATAGATAAAGACATTGTATTGGTAGACGCTGGATTAAAATCAGAAAGCGCAATTCCTGTTGATCAATTCCGTGCACTAGACGGCTCTTTAGAGATCGAAGTTGGCGATGTTGTCGATGTAGCTCTAGATGCTGTAGAAGATGGATTTGGTGAAACAATCCTTTCTCGCGAAAAAGCAAAACGTCACGAAGCGTGGGTTGAGCTTGAAAGAGCATACGAAGAGAAAGAAACCATCAAAGGTATCATTAACGGTAAAGTTAAAGGCGGTTTCACTGTTGAAGTTAATACAGTGCGCGCGTTTTTACCGGGATCACTTGTTGATGTACGTCCTGTTCGCGAAACAGTGCATTTAGAAGGTAAAGAGTTAGAATTTAAAGTTATTAAGCTTGATGCTAAGCGTAATAACGTTGTTGTTTCTCGCCGTGCAGTAATAGAAGCGGAAAGCAGTGCAGAACGTGACCAACTTCTTTCTAATTTGGAAGAAGGCGATGAAGTTAAAGGTATCGTCAAGAATCTTACTGACTACGGTGCATTCGTAGACTTAGGTGGTGTTGACGGTCTTCTTCACATTACGGATATGGCTTGGAAGCGTGTTAAACATCCAAGTGAAATCGTAAATGTTGGTGACGAGATCAATGTTAAAGTTCTTAAGTTTGACAAAGAAAAATCACGTGTATCATTAGGTATGAAGCAAATGGGCAACGATCCATGGCAAGAAATTGCTAACCGTTATCCAGAAGGTGCTCGCTTGAGTGGTGCTGTGACTAACCTAACTGATTATGGTTGCTTTGTAGAAATTGAAGACGGCGTTGAAGGTTTGGTTCACGTTTCAGAAATGGATTGGACTAACAAAAACATTCATCCTTCTAAAGTAGTTAACCTAGGTGATGTTGTTGAAGTAATGGTGTTAGAAATAGACGAAGAACGTCGTCGTATTTCTTTAGGCCTTAAACAATGTATCGACAACCCTTGGGAAACGTTCGCTAAGTCGCACGAAAAAGGCGACAAAGTATCTGGTAAAATCAAGTCGATTACTGACTTTGGTATCTTTATCGGACTTGATGGCGGCATAGACGGTCTAGTTCACTTATCTGATATTTCGTGGCAGAAAACTGGCGAAGACGCGGTTCGTGACTATAAGAAAGGCGATGAAATCTCTGCCGTGGTATTGCAAGTTGATCCAGAGCGCGAGCGCATCTCTTTAGGTGTTAAGCAAATCGAAGAAGACCCATTCAATAAGTATCTGACAGATAACAAAAAAGGTGTTATTGTTAATGGAACGGTAATCGAGGCCGATGCTAAAGGTGTATCTGTTCAACTTGGTGAAGAAGTTGTAGGTTATATACGCATAGGCGATTTAGCACGTGATCGCGTAGAAGATGCTAGTGAAGTAGTTAAAGTTGGTGAAACAATTGATGCTAAATTCATGGGCGTTGATCGCAAGAACCGCATTGTGAACCTGTCTGTGAAAGCCAAAGACCAAGCTGATGATAAAGAAGCTGTCGATAAGGTTAATTCACAAGGTGAAGAAGCTGGATTCTCTAACGCGTTTGCTGAAGCTTTCAAAGCTGCTAAAGGCGAATAAGACCATTCGGAGCGACGAATCTCGTCGCTCCTATATTCACCACCAGGTTGCTGTTTTTCATTCTTTTTAAAAAGGGGATTAGTGTGACCAAATCCGAACTAATTGAACGACTCGGCGAAAAAGCTCAACATTTGCAAGGCAAAGAACTTGAACTGGCAATAAAAGAGTTACTCGAGCAAATGGCTCAGACACTTCAACGCGGTGATAGAATAGAGATAAGAGGCTTCGGAAGCTTTTCACTCCATTTTAGAGCACCTAGAACAGGGCGTAACCCAAAGACCGGCGATACAGTCGAACTAACAGGTAAACACGTACCTCATTTCAAAGCAGGCAAAGAACTCAGAGACAGAGTAGACCTGTAATCTTAATAGTAGCTGTTTTGTGAGGCCTAAGGATGAAAGGGATAATCCTTTTTATATTAGTTTTATTTTTACTGGTTGTTGCCATTGTCATTGGGTCACAAAACACACAGATTGTTAGCGTCAATTATTTAATTGCAAAAACAGAGATGCGTTTATCCACTTTTTTAGTTATCTGTGTTTCGCTAGGGATACTGATGGGCTTTTTTACGATGCTTGTAAAATATTTATCTGCGCGAATGCATAACAAAATTTTGATTCGTCGTATCAAGAAACTCTCTAAAGAATCGTCTTAAATGCTTGAGCTTTTATTTTTATCGCTGCCCATCGCTGTTGCATATGGCTGGGTGATGGGCCGCAATAGCCTGCGTAAAGCACAAAGAAAGCAATCTTCGATATTATCAAAACATTATTACCGCGGCCTCAATTTTCTGTTGTCTGACGAACCAGACAAGGCGGTCGATACGCTCATGAAGATGATAAGTGTTAACAACGATACCGTAGAAACACACATTGCGATGGGCAATTTTTTTCGTCATCGAGGTGAACTTGATAGAGCTATTAGGGTGCATCAAAACCTGATAAGTCGCGATGAGATTAATAGCCAACAAGAATCAGTAGCGTTACTAGAGCTAGGTACCGATTACTTGCTAGCTGGCTTTTTGGAGAGGGCAGAAGGTGTGTTTTTGCAGCTTTTGGAGAATGAACGTCACTTCGAAACCGCGCAAAAAAAATTATTCAATATCTATCAAGTAACCAAAGAATGGAGCAAAGCCATAGAGCTTGCCAGCCGAAGTATTCAGGTTACCCCCAAGCAACAACACTTATATGTATTGTTATCGCACTTTTATTGTGAACAAGCTAAGATTCATCTGGAAGAAAAAGACACGGATGCCGCTTTTGTAATGTTAAAAAAAGCAATTGTGATTGATGGGTCCCAAGTAAGAGCTTGGTTAGAGTTGGGTAAGCTATCAATCGAAAAAGAACAATACAGCGAAGCAATAAACTATTTGTCTGAAGTACCAAAACGTGATTTAGACTGGTTGGGAGAAGCCATTCCTTATCTTGAAACATGCGCTGCAAAAACAGACGGCTGGGACCAGCTCGAAATAATGCTAGAGCCGTACTGGCAAAAATGCGCCTCGTCTTACATATCAAAAGTTGGTTTGTTAGCGCGCAGAGGTGAAAGTGAGCACGCGATTGAAATTCTCGTAGCTCAGCTAAAAAAGCACCCAACAATGAGAGGGTTCAAGAGGCTGTTATCGCTGTACAAAGATGATTTCAAAGCAGAAAGAGCAGAGCAGAGTCTTGAGCATCTTCTGACATTACTAGACAAGCAAATTGCACAGCGTCCAAAATACCGCTGTCATAGTTGCGGATTCTCAGGACGTCAGCTTTACTGGCTATGTCCTTCTTGCAAAAAATGGTCTGTAATAAAGCCTATCAAGGGCCTTGACGGTGAATAGTTTACAAACTTAAGAACTTGTCACGTTGTGCAATCGCGATAGGTATAACTGATTTAAATGACACTCTATTATATTACACATAGTTAATGAGAGTGCACAAATAAGAAAGAATCATCATGACTAATATTCATTCTCTTCCATGCACTTCCAAAGTGATCGTAGCCTTAGACTTTGACTCAAAAGATGTTGCCTTAGCATTTGTTAAAAAGTTAAACCCTAGCGAATGTCGAATAAAGATAGGCAAAGAAATGTTTACCTATTTAGGTCCTGACTTTGTCAAATATATTTGCTCTTTAGGATTTGATGTTTTTTTGGATCTCAAATTTCATGATATTCCAAATACCGTTGCTAAAGCCTGCAAAGCAGCAGCAAGTTTAGGCGTTTGGATGATCAATGTTCACGCCAGCGGCGGCGAAGAAATGATGAAAGCAGCCAAAGCAGCCGTCCTTGAATTAGGTGACAGTCGTCCGCTACTTACAGCGGTAACAGTGCTAACAAGCATGAGTCCGTCTCAATTTGATGACATAGATGGCAGCAAAACAATTGACGAACAAGTTAAGCGCTTGGCGTTGCTAGCACAAAAAGCCGGCCTTGATGGTGTTGTCTGTTCAGCAAAAGAGGCAAAAATGCTGAGGCAAGTCGTTGAGCCAAAATTTTTGTTGGTAACACCCGGAATAAGACCTGCTGGCACAGACAGCCAAGACCAAAAGCGAGTAATGACTCCCCAAGAAGCAATATCCAGTGGTGTTGATTATCTCGTTATGGGCAGACCTATTACTCAGGCAGTAGACCCAATCCTTGTTTTAAATTCAATCAATGAGTCGATTAAATAAGAGAGTACCCTTATTTAAACATAAAAAAGCAAGCGCGCAGGCTTGCTTTTTGAGTGTCTTTTTTGTTTAAGCCTTTGCAATTATAGTTTTAATGCAGCGGCTGGCTCTAGGTACTTCAAGTCTAACTTATGGCCTAGTGCGTCCACTACTGCTTTGTAAGTTACTATACCTTTGTGCACGTTCAAACCATTTAATAGATGAGGGTCATCTAGCATCGCTTGCTTCGGTCCTTTGTTGGCCAATGCTAGACCAAATGGCAATGTTGCGTTGTTTAAAGCCATTGTTGATGTTCTAGCCACACCGCCAGGCATGTTAGCAACACAATAATGAACGACATCATCAATAATATACACGGGGTCTTGATGAGTAGTTGCCCTAGATGTCTCAAAGCAACCACCTTGGTCAATCGCAACATCCACTAACACCGACCCAGGCTTCATATTTTTGATGTGTTCAGCTGAGAGTAATTTCGGTGCAGCAGCACCAGGTATTAACACTGCTCCGATAACCAAATCAGCTTTTGATGTATAGTACTCAATTGCTTCTGCGGTTGAATAAACAGTAGCTAGTCGACCTTCAAATATGTCATCCAACTCTCGCAGGCGATTTAGTGAGCGATCGAGTATCGTCACATCTGCACCTAGGCCCATTGCCATTTTTGCTGCATTGACGCCGACTACGCCGCCGCCGATTATAACCACTTTTCCTGGCGCTACGCCGGGCACACCTCCCAACAATGTGCCGCTACCGCCATGCGACTTCTCTAAATAATGCGCACCGGCTTGAATTGACATTCTGCCCGCTACTTCACTCATCGGCGCGAGCAGTGGTAATGTGCCTCTAGCGTCAGTCACAGTTTCGTAAGCAATACATGTCGCCCCTGATGCGACCAATAGCTTCGTTTGCTCAGGGTCGGGCGCCAAATGTAAGTAAGTATAAAGCGTTTGACCTTCTCGCAGCATTTTACATTCATTTGCTTGTGGCTCTTTGACTTTTACAATCATTTCAGCCTTTGCAAAAATTTCAGCAGCAGTAGCAATAATATCCGCACCAGCGGTGAGATAATGTTCATCGGTGAAACCGATAGCGGCACCAGCCATGCTCTGAACCATAACTTTGTGGCCATGATTAGTGAATTCTTGCACAGCTGCAGGCGTTAAACCTACGCGATACTCGTGATTTTTTATTTCTGTAGGGACACCTATTAACATCTGCATTTCTCGTCATTAATTTTAAGGACGCAGATTTTAATCTAGAATTAACAAATAAAAATGCTGAAGATTTTTGTTATTAAGCATATAGTTCTTAGATAATAGACATTTAAAGAACATAATATGCTCGTTAAAACCCCTAAACATATTGATAGAATTGACCGTAAAATTCTGATTGAGCTACAAAAGAATGGAAAAATAACCAATGTTGAATTAGCTAACATTGTTGGGCTTAGTCCAAGCCCCTGTTTGGAAAGGGTAAAACGATTGGAACAACAAGGTTATATCAAAGGTTATACCGCCTTACTCAATCCCGAAATGCTGGGTGCGGCGATGCTAGTGTTTGTCGAAATCACGTTGAGTAAAACGTCAGTTGATATTTTTGCAGAATTTTCTGCGGCAATACAATTACATGATGATATCCAAGAATGTCACTTGGTGTCAGGTAATTTTGATTTCCTATTGAAAGCGAGAGTGGCTGATATGTCGAGTTATCGCAAATTACTAGGCGACACCTTGCTCAGGCTGCCGGGTGTAAGCGAATCTCGCACTTATGTAGTAATGGAAGAGGTGAAACATAATTCACGTATAAAAATAAATGAGAAGTAGTAAGAGTGGCTATGCCCCACAACTGTGAATGTGTTAATCTTGAGGGTCAGGTGTTTAGCAGCACTTTTAATTAAAATATAAGAATAAGAAATGTAGGGGATATGGCGCGATTATCCGGAACACAAAGAATTATGGAAGTGGGCATGATGTTGTCTTGTACACTCGCATTTTTCTTATTAATAGCTTTATCGACTTTTCATCCAAGTGATCCAGGGTGGAGTCAAGCAGGCTTAAATAATGAAGTTAATAACCTGATGGGCCCTATTGGCGCTTGGGTTGCTGACATCTGCCTGTTTACGTTTGGCATAACGGCCTACTTAATCCCTTTTGTTTTAGCGTTTTGTGGTTGGTTTATATTTCTCCACGTCAAAAGTCCGAGAGAATTGGATTACCTGACGATCTCTTTAAGAATCGTTGGAGCGCTGTTGCTAGTGTTTGGTTTTACTGGTCTGGCAAGCATCAACTTTGACGATTTTTATTCAGTCTCCGCCGGCGGTGCAATGGGAGATATTATCGGCGCTGCTCTCATTCCACATTTTAGCTTTGTTGGTACGATTTTGCTGCTTTTATGCTTTTTTTGCACGGGCTTTACCTTAGCAACAGGCATTTCTTGGTTGGATATTATCGATAATTTGGGGTCGTTTACGATTGTGCAAGCTAAAGCCATTGCCAACGTTCCAACCAAAGCTAAACAACTGATGTTGACCCATAACAAACAACAAAAACTCGAAGACAACACGTCAGATGCCCACCAAGAGCCGTCCAAAGTTAAGGTCAATATTACGAGTCTCAGAGCCGAGCCTCCTAAACAAAAATCAAAATCAGAAGACTTTCAAATTCCAGACGCAATTTTTGACGTAGACAACGAGCTTAACGCGACGCCTGTCAACACAAAATCGACGGTCAATGCTGCTAACGCAGAGCCTAAAAATCACCCCCCTAATCTCAACGATACGCCAAACAAGCAAAACCACAATCCGTCTTTGACAATGCCAAGTTCAGCTTCTAGTTTGACGGTGTCATCATCGGCGGCTACGGCTGGCATTGGAAAAATGCCTAGTTTTGACCTTTTACAGCGTGCAGACAAAGTCAAAAACCCAATTAGCCCAGAAGAATTGGAACAAGTATCTCGTTTATTGGAAGAGAAACTAGCAGACTTTAATATTCAAGCAAAAGTAGTGGATGTGTTACCTGGTCCTGTCATTACTCGCTTTGAACTAGAGTTAGCACCGGGCGTGAAAGTAAGCAAAATAACGTCTTTGTCAGTTGATCTTGCACGTGCGATGTTGGCAACGAGGGTAAGGGTTGTCGAAGTCATACCCGGTAAGTCGGTGATAGGACTTGAGCTTCCAAATAAACATCGTGAAATGGTCAGGCTTTCAGAAGTCATTAGTTCTGAGGCATTCCAAGCTTCAAAATCACCTCTGACAATGGTACTGGGGGCCGATATTTCAGGCAATCCAGTGGTGGTTGATTTAGGAAAAATGCCACATTTATTGGTTGCGGGAACCACTGGCTCAGGCAAATCTGTGGGTGTGAACGTAATGATTCTGAGTCTATTGTACAAATCGACGCCAGAAGATGTCCGCATGATAATGATCGATCCTAAGATGCTTGAGTTGTCTGTCTACGAGGGAATCCCTCATCTATTAGCAGAAGTCGTGACGGATATGAAAGAAGCGTCAAACGCTCTGCGCTGGTGCGTGGGTGAAATGGAACGGCGTTATCGTCTATTATCAGCTTTAGGCGTAAGAAACTTAGCGGGATATAACAAAAAGATTGCTGACGCCATTGCTGAAGGAACACCCATCCTAGATCCGCTTTGGAAATCAGAAGAGAGCATGGAAGCAACAGCCCCAGAGCTTAAAAAGCTGCCCAGCATCGTTGTGGTAGTAGACGAATTTGCAGACATGATGATGATCGTCGGCAAAAAAGTTGAAGAGTTAATTGCACGTATTGCACAAAAAGCCAGAGCCGCCGGTATTCATCTTATTCTTGCGACGCAACGTCCTTCAGTCGATGTAATTACCGGTTTAATAAAAGCCAATATTCCTACCCGAATCGCATTTCAAGTATCTAGTAAAATTGATTCACGAACGATTTTGGACCAACAAGGCGCAGAGTCACTCTTGGGAATGGGTGATATGCTTTATAATCCGCCAGGCACAAGCGTTACAACTCGTGTACATGGTGCATTTGCAGATGATCATGAAGTCCATGCGGTTGTTGCTGATTGGAAGGCGAGGGGAGCACCCCAATATATAGATGAAATACTTAACGGCGAGAGTGGTGCTGAGATATTGCTGCCGGGTGAGCAAGCAGAGAATGAAGATCAAGAATACGATGCGTTTTATGATGAAGCAGTTGCATTTGTGACTCAGTCTAGAAAAGCATCAGTGTCAAGCGTTCAACGAAAATTTAGAATTGGTTACAATCGAGCGGCAAGGCTGGTCGAACAAATGGAACAAAGCGGTGTCGTAAGTGCACAAGGTCATAACGGCAATAGAGAGGTGTTAGCACCTCCACCACCGAGGGATTAACATTGAATTCAATATCTATGATTGGCAAATTAGGCTTTTTTACGGGGTTGGTCTTGATGTCAGCGACTGGCTCTTGGGCCAACGCTGCGCAGTTCAAACTCGATAACGAGTCCTCTGCAAATGTTCAAACCGGTGGACTAGTGCAAAACGAGTCGCAAGCAAAAACAGAACTAAAACGTGTCTTAGCTAAAACCAACAGCTTTGAAGCTAGGTTTAACCAAACAATCATTGATAGTCAAGAACAGGTGCTGCAAAAGGCCGAAGGTACAATTATTTTAGCAAAGCCGAATAAAATGAAGTGGCAGACTATTTTTCCTGACGATACGCTGTTGGTGGCTGATGGTGAAAATGTATTTAATATGGACCCTGCGGTGGAGCAATTAACAATCTTTTCACAGGCTAGCATTGCCAACAACAATCCTCTTATGCTGTTAGTCAGCGACGATGAACATCAATGGGCAAGCGTGACGGTAACAAAAACATCTGTCAAACATCAATATGCAGTGCTAAGCAACGATGTTGAATCAACAATATCATCGGTTGTGTTGACGTTTTCTAACGACGTTTTGACTAAATTGGTGTCAGTAGACACGCAAAATCAATCAAACGTATTGGAATTTTCTAAGGTCAAATTAAATGCTGATGTTCCAAATTCAGTTTTTGTTGTTACAGCGCCCGATTACTTCATTGTAGATGATCAACGTCAAGGAAATTGATGAGTAAGCGGAAGTTTGAGCCCTTAGCTAGTTTATTGCGACCAACATCCTTAGACGCCTATGTTGGTCAGTCACATCTGGTTGGGGAACGCGCTCCCATTCGACAAATGCTAGCGCATGATCAGTGTTACTCCTTACTCTTATGGGGGCCACCAGGCACGGGTAAGACATCTTTGGTCGAAGTAATCAGTTCACAGTTAGACGCAGACTTAATTAGGTTGTCTGCTATAAACTCTGGTGTAAAAGACATCAGGGAAGCAATTGGTAAAGAAACTAATGACATGTTTTCTCGTCGCAAAATTGTTTTTGTTGACGAAATCCATCGTTTCAATAAAGCTCAACAAGATGCGTTTTTGCCCTATGTCGAAAGTGGTCAAATCACATTATTTGGAGCAACTACCGAAAATCCAAGTTTTTCAATCAATCGCGCATTATTATCAAGGATGCGCGTATTTGTTTTGAACCCTCTCAGTCAGACAGAGCTTGCCGATTTGGTTGATACTGCACTGGCTTTTCTTAGCAATCAAAACCAACTGAGTTACGACTTCGAAACCGGTGTGTTGGCATCTTTTATAGACCATTGTGAAGGTGATGCAAGACGATTGTTAATGACTTTAGAAATCGCGAGCGACTCAGCTTCAAGCCAAATCAGCGCTGATATTACATCACAGGGTAAGGCGGTTATTACGCGGCAAATAGCCGCTAATGCGATGGGAGTCAAAACACTTAATTATGACAAAAACGGCGATGCTCACTATGATCTGCTGTCTGCTTTTCATAAATCGATAAGAGGCTCTAACCCTGACGCTGCATTATATTGGTTTGCTCGGCTTTTAAAAAGCGGAGGGGATATACAAGCAATTGCCCGTCGATTATTGGCTATTGTCAGTGAGGATATTGGTAATGCGGATCCAAAAGCAATGCAAATTTGCTTAAATGCGTGGGATATATATCATCGAGTAGGCGCGGCAGAGGGCGAAAGAGCGATTGCTCAAGCAATTATATATACCGCGTTAGCCCCAAAGTCGAATGCTGTTTATATGGCCTTTAAGGCCGTTATCAAAGACGTTGAAGAAGAACCTCATTATGCGGTTCCGTTACATTTGAGAAATGCACCTTCTGAACTCGCCAAAAGCATGGAACATGGTCTTAACTATAGGTATGCTCACAATGAACCTAACGCTTATGCCGCTGGCGAACATTACTTGCCAATAGCGTTAGCTGAGAAGCGATACTACCAGCCCTCTATGCGAGGTTTTGAAAAAATACTCAGCCAAAAAATTGATTACTTAAAAGGTCTAGACGAGGCTCATGATGACAAAACCTAACATTATCAGAGTGATGACCACAGTACTAACGAATCAAATTACTGCAGTGGTGATAAGCCACCGAAAGCTGATGTCAAGCGAATCAACATAAAATGAACATCATTCATACATACATTGCCATCGCTATTGGTGGCGCAATTGGCGCCCCGTTAAGATGGTATTTGATGCAATTGAGCACAAACTTATTGGGAAAAGGTCTGCCATTTGGTACGCTTGCGGTTAACGTACTAGGGTCTTTTGCCTTAGGTGTTCTATACTCATTTGTCGATTACGATAACGACACTTCTTGGTTAAAGCCGCTAATCGGCATTGGATTACTGGGTGCGTTGACGACATTTTCGACTTTTTCGATTGATACCTTATTGTTACTGCAACAAGGGCATCTTTTAAAAGCCACTTTAAACATATTATTAAATGTTAGCCTGTGTTTGTTTTCACTATGGTTAGCATTACAACTTTTCAAAGGATAATGTAAGCCATGTTAGATCCTCGATTACTCAGAAGCGACGTAGACGCAACCGCTGCAAAACTTGCGCGCCGCGGTTTTACGCTCGATGTCGCCGCGTATAATCAGTTAGAAGAAAAACGTAAGTCTTTGCAAATGGCTACAGAAGAGCTACAAAACCAACGTAATATAAGCTCTAAAGGGATTGGCAAGGCTAAGGCATCTGGACAAGATATTGCGCCACTATTGGCTGAAGTAAGCGAACTAGGCAATAAGTTAGATGACGCTAAAGCATCTTTAGAGCAGGTCATGAATGCACTAAATATCTTTTATCAAGAAACGCCTAATATTCCTTCAGATGACGTACCAGAAGGGAAGGATGAAAGTGAAAATAAGGAAATTTTAAAATGGGGCGCTATACCCACATTTGATTTTACAGTAAAGGATCATGCAGATCTTGGTGAGGGACTCAATAATAGCTTGGATTTTAAGACGGCGGCAAAGCTTTCAGGTTCTCGTTTTGTTGTGATGCGTGGTCCTATTGCACGTATGCATAGGGCGCTTGCTCAATTTATGTTAGACGTGCATACCCAAGAACATGGATATGACGAAGTTTACGTGCCATATCTAGTTAATTCAGATAGCCTTTATGGTACAGGTCAGTTACCAAAATTCGGTGAAGATTTATTTCATACAAAACCGGCGACCGAAGAGGGGCAAGGTATGTCTTTGATCCCCACGGCTGAAGTCCCTTTGACCAATATCGCGCGTGATGAAATATTTGATCCCAAAGATTTGCCCCTAAAAATGACCGCTCATACGCCTTGTTTTCGAAGCGAAGCAGGTTCATATGGACGAGATACCAAAGGTTTGATAAGGCAACATCAGTTTGACAAGGTTGAGATGGTGCAGATTGTCCATCCTGATGAGTCAATGCAAGCGCTAGAAGAGCTAACAGGACATGCAGAAAAGATTTTACAAAAACTTCAGCTTGCCTATAGAAAGGTATTGTTATGCACCGGCGATATGGGATTTGGAGCATGTAAAACCTATGACTTAGAAGTTTGGTTACCTGCTCAAGATACATATAGAGAAATATCTTCTTGTTCGAATATGTGGGACTTTCAGGCTCGTCGTATGCAGGCTAGGTACAAAAATAATGAGATGAAAAAACCAGAGTTGTTGCACACTCTTAATGGTTCTGGATTAGCGGTAGGCAGAACACTTGTGGCGATACTTGAAAATTATCAACAAGCAGATGGCTCAATTAAGGTACCTGAAGCACTTGTGCCTTATATGGGCGGTGTTACCTTGTTGAGCGCGGGCTGCAACTAACATTATCCAGCACAGTTAGGTACTAAACGCTTTAGACAAATACTATAAGCACTTTGCAGGCTTCGGAAGGCCTGCAATTTTCGTTGCTTGCTTTGCTGGGCCTTTTGGAAAAAGTCTTTGAAGATAGCGGCTGCTGCCTTTTTCTGGCCCGAACTTTATACCCATTGCTTTGACCAAAGCTCTAATCGCTGGACTAGTATCATATTCAAAATAAAACTCCCGCACGAAATTGATTACCTCCCAACGTTCCTCAATCATGTCTAAGCCCTCTTGTTGCGCTATCAACAAAGCTAAACCTTCTGACCAATCATTTGGGTCGACTAAATATCCCGCTTTATCAAGCGCAATATCATTACCTTCGAAAAACATGCTTTTAGACATTGTGTGGTTCTCTTTAAAAATGATGTTTTAGTTATTGAGCGGTCAATTCCGATAAGGGGTTTGAGAATAAAACGGCTACTCAAACACGGATACAATAGGCGCGTTTGTATTACACATTCTCACTAATTCATCTACGCTAATTAATGTGATGAAGGGTGTTGTTGTGACATACTCCAACAGGCCCTGTAGATTAGCATCTTCTTTGACAACATAAATCGAACGCTGGGCGCTGATGATGTTAGTATCTCTCAAACAATAGATAGCTGAACGCCTTAGAACAATGTTGCAAGATGGATCTGCAAGATAGGCTTGTATATCTGCGATATTCCTTGAATATGAAATTAGCAACATATCAAAACCTCAGCACATGACGATGCTGTTTGATTAATTCAATTTGTTGCTGTTGACTGACTTCTGCAACAAGGTCGCTTTGTTGTTTACAAATTTCCAATATG
>Ga0115565_10000692_pt1 | contig 28844 bp, 28 predicted proteins | sample COGITO_mtgs_1105_FD_87199 | JGI IMG/M metagenome (GOLD analysis project Ga0115565, IMG submission 87199) | Pelagic marine microbial communities from North Sea - COGITO_mtgs_110530 | ecosystem: Environmental > Aquatic > Marine > Epipelagic | place: Germany:Helgoland, sampling site Kabeltonne... | reverse complement strand
GTAAGAGTTAGATTAATCTAACTCTTACATTATTTATCATATCAATCATTAATTGCGAATCTCATGTTAAAAAAAGGTCAATATTGTATTATTACGCTATTATTCGTGGTCTCACTTTCAGTCATGGCTAAAATACCAAATAAGGAGAAGAAAATTCTAATAGATTTGTATGAACAGACCGATGGTGCACATTGGACAACCACTTGGGACTTAGAAAAAGAAGCTGATGAATGGTACGGGGTTAAAATTGAGGATGATCATGTTGTTGAAATTAATTTACATAGAAATGGTCTGGATGGTGTTATACCCAATTCCTTAGGAAAATTAGAGGAACTTAAAGTTCTTAATCTTGCTTTCAACAAGTTAAAAGGTGCATTTCCTGTGAGTTTGGTGCAATTGCATTATTTGGAGATATTGAAGTTAGAAATGAACAGTTTGTCTGGTACATTACCAGAAAGCTTTAGTAAAGCTACTAGTCTGAAGGAGTTGACAATATTTAATAATTTATTAGATGGGATAATACCAGAAGGAATTGGTGCTGCTGAGAATTTGAGAATTTTAAATTTGTCTAGCAATTATTTTGTAGGTTCTTTACCTAATTCTATCGGTAATCTAAGAAAACTTGAGAGTTTGGAACTTTTTGGAAATAAGTTGAGTGGTAAAATACACGTAGACTTAGGAAATCTAAAAAATCTCAGAGATTTAGTTTTATCTTTTAATAGTTTTGAAGGTTCTTTACCAGAGAGTGTTGGAAGTTTATCAAGTTTAGAATTAGTACAACTACAGGGTAACAGTTTTAATTCTGTGAGAGCATTTCTTTATACCAACTCAAAAGATCTAGCAACTTTTGATAGTGACGATGAATTTTTAAATATTAAGTTTGGTGATGACATGAGATATCAAAGTAGATTAGTAGATACAAAATTTGAAGATGCTATAGAATAATCATATGTGTAGATAGAAAAAAAGAGCCCTTTTAGGGCTCTTTTTTTTGCTTTTTTACACCCATGCGCGCTATATATTTGAATAACCACATTCTTCCTTTTGCATTAGATAATCTTAAATTTGAACTAAATACTTTCTTAAATGGTAGTTGCGTTTATGACTTGAATTTAGCATTCAATTTGTTTATATAATATCATTTTTCTGTAGTTGCAACCTATCACAGTCTTCTCATGATATTAACAGATCTTTATTTAGATTCCAAACGAGTACTTTATTATTTTTGTGAGGTACTATATTTCAAATATAAATTTTGAATAACGGTGTCGGGAATATATAAAACATGTCAGTAATAAATGAGAAAAGTTATATTAGCTATACTAGGTTTATTATTAGTAATAGGATCTATTTTCTTAGCGAGGACGATAATTAATAGTAAAAAACGATTTAAGCCTGCTCCACAGAAAATTGTAAAAACGGTATTCGTAGCAAAAGTTAGCAATGGTACGATACCTATAATTGTAAGAGCAAATGGCAACTTACAAGCAAAACAGAAAGTAGCGCTATACGCAGAGGTTCAAGGTATTTTTAATAAAAGTAGTAGTGTCTTTAAAGAAGGACAAGCCTATAAGGCTGGACAAGCTATTATAAGAATAAACGCAATTGAGTATAAAGCCACAGTGCAAGCTGCCAAGAGTGAGTTTTACAATTTACTAACTTCAATAATGCCAGATATCCGATTAGATTATCCAGATGTTTTTTCGAAGTGGGAAGAGTACTTGAAGAAGTTTGATATTTCTAGAGATATTTCACAATTACCAAAGATGACTACTGAAAGGGAAAAGTTTTTTATAACCGGGCGCGGTCTTTCCTCTGCATACTACAATATTAAAAATTTAGAGCAGCGGCTTTCCAAATATACCATAGCAGCCCCTTTTGACGGTACGGTAACAGAAGTCTCTGTTACAGAGGGTACGCTTGTAAGAGTAGGACAAAAGCTAGGGGAATTTATCAAAACAGGCATATATGAGTTAGAAGTATCTATTCCTAAAACATATGCAGACATGTTGAGCGTTGGTAAGTCTGTGCGCCTTACAACCTTGAATAACTCTAGAGAATACATAGGGGAGGTTAGTAGAATAAATGGTAGGGTAGACCAAGGAACACAAACTATAAAAGCATTTATTACTATCGCCGATAATTCTCTAAAAGAGGGCATGTTTTTAGAGGCAAACCTAAATGCAAAACAAGAAGAAAATGCCATTGAAGTAGATAGGAATTTATTATTAAAAGATAATAAATTGTATGTAGTAAAAGATTCTGTATTAGATGTAATACATGTCTTGCCAGTTTACTTTAGCAATAAGCGAGTAGTGCTGAAAAATGTACCAGATGGCACTACTATCCTCTCAAAACCTTTAATTGGAGCATATAAAGGAATGGCAGTAAAAATTTATGAGGAAGCGATTAAAAAAGGAGCGTAATGCGGAAATTAATAGCCTTTTTTATTCGGTATCATGTAGCAGTTAATGTAATTATTATTGCGTTCACCTTGTTTGGTATAGTGGGAGCAAGATCTTTAAAATCTTCATTTTTTCCATTATCTGACTCTGAGAATATTCTTGTAAGCATCCTATACCCAGGAGCATCGCCCCAAGAAATAGAAGAAGGCATTGTTTTAAAAATTGAGGACAACCTAAAAGGGTTGGAAGGAGTAGAACGGGTAACCTCTACATCTAGAGAAAATAGCGGAACAATTAATGTAGAAATTGAGAAAGGTAGAGATATAGACTTTATGCTGCTAGAGGTGAAAAATGGGGTAGATAGAGTGCCAACTTTTCCTTCCGGTATGGAGCCCCTTGTAGTTTCTAAGCTAGAAGCTGTGCGACAAACAATTAGTTTCGCTATTAGTGGTAAGGATATCTCTTTAGCTACATTAAAAAGTATAGGTCGCCAAGTAGAGAATGATTTACGAGCCATGGAAGGTATTTCGCAGATAGAAATTTCTGGCTATCCAGAGGAAGAAATAGAAATAGCTGTTACTGAAAATAGTTTATTAGCTTATGATGTTTCATTTGAGGAGGTGGCAACTGCAGTTTCTAAAGCAAATGTACTAGTAACCGGCGGCACAGTAAAAACGGACGCCGAGGAGTACTTAATAAGAGCCAACAATCGGTCTTATTATGGCTATGAATTATCAAACCTTGTTGTTAGAGCAGACCCGTCCGGAGCTATAATTCGCTTAAAAGATGTGGCAACTATTAGAGATCGATTTTCAGAAACCCCAGAAGCTACATTTTACAATGGTAATTTATCTATAAATGTAACTATCACAAGTACTAATACAGAAGACTTAGTAAGTGCTGCAAGTAAAGTGAAGGAGTATGTAGCAGATTTCAATATTAAGTATACTGCCGTGCAGTTAGATGTAGTTTCAGACCTTTCTAAAACATTGTCTCAGCGGACGCAGCTTTTAACAGAAAATGCCATTGTAGGCATGCTCTTGGTTTTAGTATTTCTTTCCATATTCTTAAACACTAGATTGGCGTTTTGGGTGGCTTTTGGGCTGCCAGTAGCATTTCTAGGAATGTTCATATTTGCAGGCTTTTTTGATGTAACTATTAATGTATTATCCCTTTTTGGGATGATTATAGTAATTGGTATTTTAGTGGACGATGGTATTGTTATTGCAGAAAATATTTATCAGCAATACGAGAAGGGTAAGAGTCCTGTAGAAGCAGCAGTAGATGGTGTAATGGAGGTTTTACCTCCAATTTTATCTGCTATAGTTACCACAATTTTGGCGTTCTCTATTTTTCTATTTTTAGATAGTAGAATAGGTGCGTTCTTTGGGGAAGTATCTGTAATTGTAATTTTAACGCTTGTAGTTTCTTTAGTAGAGGCACTCATCATTTTACCAGCGCACTTGGCACATTCCAAGGCATTACAGCCAGCAAATTTAAAACCTAAAAAAGGTTTAGCTAAAGCTTTTGCGAAATTGCGGATAGTAAATGAATACGGAGATATATTAATGTCTTGGATGCGAGATAGTGTCTATAGTCCAGCACTTTCATTTACAATGCGTTACAAGATTTTTACATTTAGTATTTTCGTATGTGCGTTGATAATTACTTTTGGTTGCATAGGTGGCGGCATTATCAGAACTGCTTTTTTTCCGAAAATAGCTAGTGATAGAGTACAAGTATCGCTTCAAATGCCCAATGGGACTAATGAGGTGGTTACAGATTCTATTATTAGCATGATAGAATACAAGTCAGCCATTGTAAATGAGGAATTTACAGAAGAATATTTAAATAATACAGGAAAAGTACTTTTCGAAAATGTAATACGAAAAAATGGTCCAGGTAGTGCTACTGCAACATTAACAATAAACCTACTTCCTGGGGAAGACAGACCAGATATTATCACTTCAGATTTAGTCACAAATAGACTGCAAGAACTTGTAGGGACAGTAGTTGGTATAGAAAGTCTTGTTTATAATACAGGTGGTAATTTTGGAGGATCTCCAGTTTCTGTCTCTCTTTTAGGGAATACTATCAAAGAGTTGAAAGAAGCAAAAAAGGAGCTAAAGACTGCGTTAGAGCGTTTAGGAACCTTAAAAGATATAACAGATAACGACCCTGCTGGTATAAAAGAGATACGTATTGTTTTAAAGGAGAATGCCTATTTATTAGGTTTAGATATACGAACAGTAATGAGTCAAGTAAGGGCAGGTTTTTTTGGGATACAGGCACAAAGATTTCAAAGATCTCAAGATGAGATTCGCGTTTGGGTAAGGTATGATAGATCCCAACGCTCCTCTATTGCAGATTTAGACGAGATGCGCATAAGTACCGCAAACGGAAATAAAGTACCATTAAAGGAAATTGCGACCTATACTATAGAAAGAGGCGATGTGGCTATTAATAGATTAAAAAGCCGTAGAGAGATTCAAATATCCGCAGATTTGAAAAACCCGAAAGACAGCCCTACAGATATCATGACGGAGATTAAAGAGGTAATCATGCCAGAAATACAGTCTAAATATCCTTCCGTTACCGCCTCTTATGAAGGGCAAAATAGAGAGGTAGGGAAACTACTAGGCTCCCTAGAAGTAGTAGGTTTGGCAGTGCTATTACTCATTTACCTAACGATTGCTTTTACATTTAGAAGCTTTAGCCAGCCGCTACTATTAATGCTGCTATTACCTTTTAGCTTAACAGCGGTTGCTTGGGGGCATTGGATTCATGATTTTCCCATAAATGTGTTGTCCTTATTAGGGATTATTGCGTTAGTGGGTATTATGGTGAATGATGGCTTAGTGCTTATAGGAAAGTTTAATACCAATCTAAGGGAAGGGATGACTTTTGATAATGCTATTGTTGAAGCTGGCCGTACAAGATTCAGAGCCATATTTTTAACGTCAATTACAACCATAGCGGGTTTAGCACCGCTAATGGCAGAAACAAGTAGGCAAGCGCAATTCTTAAAACCCATGGCCATTTCTATAGCATATGGTATAGCTATAGCCACAATATTAACATTACTGATGCTTCCGCTATTATTAGCTTTTAGTAATAATATAAAAACACAAATAGGTTCTTTATTAAAAGGTACTAAGATTTCAAAAGAAGCGGTAGAGCGAGCAATTAAAGAACTAGACGAAAAAAATCAACTAGAGAATAAATAGTCGAAATATTATATTTAAATGCTATAATTTTAAATACGTCTACGTGAATATCAATATAAAAATAATAAGCTTACTAATTGTTTTTTTTCAGGTCAGTACCAGCGTAGTTGCACAAGATACACTGTTGTCAAGACCAGATGCCGTAAGTTTAGTATTGGAAAATAATCACGGAATTCTAATGGCTAAAAATCAGGTGCTAGCCGCCCAGAATAGTAAGAGCATTTTAAATTCTGGATATCTACCATCACTAACTGGTACTGCTGCGGCAAACTACGCTAGAGAAGATGCTACTATAGAATTTCCTGGTAGAGTTATTACGGATACAGAGGGGGCAATAATTGTAGATCCGCTCACTGGAAATTCTCAGAACTTCCCAGACGTAGAATTGGATAAGGCCGAAGCGCAACGCTATTCTGCTGCGATAACCGCAAATTATACCTTATTTGATGGATTAGGGAGATTATACAATTATAAAATCTTAAAAGAGCGGTATCAACTAACAGCATTACAGGCTAGAGAAACTATAGAGAACACATTGCTCCAAATGTTTAGTATCTATTATGAAGTTGCCAGACTTACAGAGAATAGTTTTGTGCAAAAACAAACCCTAGAGATATCTAAAAAAAGGGTGGAAAGGGCTAACTATGCTTTCGAGTATGGGCAGAATACTAAATTAGATCTCTTAAACGCAGCGGTAGATATAGTTAATGATAGCATCGGCTATCTAAATACGCAACAACAGTTAAATAATGCTAAAAGAGATTTAAATGTGATTCTCAACAAAGGATTGGATAAGTCCTTTAGCGTAGACACGACCACTACTTTTACACCAACAGTTTTATTAGAGGGGTTTGTAAAGGATGCTTTGTCAAATAACGTAGCCATCTTACAAGCAAATAGAAACTCCGCTATTAATGAGTACGATATAAAAGTAAGTGCCGCTGGTTATTTGCCAACAGTAGATTTGAATGGCTCCTACGGTTGGAATTTAAATCAAAATGCTGCATCGGCTTTCTTTCCTGGTACTAATAATAAAAGCATAAACTTTAATTTAGGTGCTAGCCTACGATGGAATTTATTTGACGGCGGAAGTACTTCTGTGCGTATTAAGAACGCTAAAATTGCATTTGAAAATCAAGAGCTACAAAAAGAACAAATTGTATTGGAGGTGCGAAGAGATATTCAAAATGCGCTTGCGATTTTTAATAATAGATATGAAATCTATAAGATTCAGGAGCAAAATGTTGCTACAAACATAAATAATTTTGAGCGTTCTAAAGAGCAATTTCAGCTTGGTAGAATATCATCCATCGTCTATAGACAGGCACAAATTAATCTTTTAAACGCACGAACAAATAAAAATTCTGCTAAGTATGATGCTAAGTTTTCAGAATTACAAGTATTGCAGTTAACAGGACAATTACTCAATAGCAAATACTAATTTCCAACCATCTAAACAAGAAGTAAAATAGCGTATATGTATGAAGAGGCGACAGATAAAGAGGTTTTAGAAATTTTAGATAAATGCGGGCTTCTCACGTATGAGTCGCAAAGTGCTTTAAAAGAAACTATAGAGAATAGACAATTAAATGTAGATGACACTGTACTAGAGCAGTACTTAGCTGATATCGAAGTGCAAATAGCAAATTTTCAGTTTTTAGGAGCTATTGGTTTTAAATGGGTTAAGAAAAGTGAAGGGTTTGTAATTACTAGAACAAGAAAAGCGTTTTGGCAAGACGTCATAGCCATTGTAGTTGGGCTTTTATTTTTTTTGTTAGGTGTGTATGGTGTAGCCTCTAGTATCTCCATCTTTGTAAATAATGAAGATGGCACTATACTAACTTTAGCCATTAACCTTGCAATGGCGGGACTCACTTTTTTAGGTATTAATTGTCTCAGCGGTATTAATAGAATCTTAGATTACTCGGGGTTTCAGGTAGAACGTATTAAAGATGAAGTAATATTAACTAAAAGATTTGATCTAAAAATAGAGAAAATAAGAGGGACCGCAGCTTCTATTGCGCTTATAGAAGAGAATAAAACACTTTACCTAAGCTTAGGTGACGTGGTAATTTTAACTAGCAGCGCTGGAAATTATAAACAAGAGAAAACACTAGAAATGCTTGTTGAGGTTTTTAGAAAACAGCATTAAATTATAGTTTTATGTACGAACATTTTTTTCAATGCCCTTATTGTTGGGAAGAAATTTCTATGCTATTAGATGGTTCTGTAGGACAGCAAACCTATATAGAAGATTGCGAGGTATGCTGTAGGCCTATAGAAGTATTCACAAGGTTTGAAAGTAATGAGTTAACTGAATTTTCTGCTATAGATATAGAGTAATAGCTACTTAAACCTTAGATCATTAAGGTTAAATAATATAGTATTAAAGAGCGTAGTTCGTAAATTACCAGCGTACATTCATTTAAAAATTGACACATGCCCATTTTAGGAAGTTTGATTAAAGGTATTATAGATGTTGCAGATAAGGTTATTGGAGAACACAACCCTATAGCAGAACAGAAAAAAGTATTGGAAGACCTTTTAAGTACTGCGAAGGATACGAGTTTTGGTAAAGAATACCGTTTTGAAGCACTATTAAATGAGGAAGATGTGCGCCAGTCTTTTACTAAGGAAGTGCCCTATTTTGATTACAATTCTCTTAATACTACTTGGTGGAAACAACTACATGAGGGTAAGGAAGACATAACATGGCCAGGCAATCCGAATTATTTTGCATTAAGTTCTGGTACAACGGGAAAGAGCAGTAAAAAAATTCCTGTTACTGATGCGATGATTAGCGCTATAAAACAAGCGGGAATACAGCAGGTTTTAGCCTTAAGTAATTTTGATCTTCCTACAGATTTTTTTGAAAAAGGAATTTTAATGTTGGGCAGTTCTACAGATCTTATAGAAAATAATGATCATTTAGAAGGAGAAATTAGTGGTATAAGCGCGAGTAATATACCTTCTTGGTTTAGGGGATATTATAAACCAGGAAAAGATATTGCAGAAATAGATGACTGGGATAAACGCATTGAAAAAATAGTAGCACAAGCCCCTCATTGGGATATTGGAGCGTTAAGTGGTATCCCTTCTTGGATGGAGCTAATGATGAAAGAAGTCATAGCTGCGCACAATCTTAGGAATATACATGAGATTTGGCCAAACCTGCAGGTCTTTACTTCTGGAGGAGTTGCTTTTGGCCCATATGAAAAAAGTTTCAACGCACTTTTAGCGCATCCAATAACCGTCATAGATACGTATTTGGCATCTGAAGGGTTTATAGCCTTTCAACAACGACCAGAAACGAATGCTATGAAATTGATTACGGACAATGGTATTTATTTTGAGTTTGTTCCTTTTAAACCAGAATATATAAATGAAGACGGTTCTTTAGTGCAAGACGCACCTTCATTATCTCTATCAGAAGTGCAAGAAGATGAAGATTATGTGCTAATAATTAGTACTGTTTCTGGGGCATGGCGCTATATGATTGGCGATACTATTGCCTTTACAGATGTAGCAAGAGCTGAAATACGCATTACAGGACGCACAAAGTTTTTCCTAAACACTGTAGGGTCGCAATTATCTGTCAATAAGATGGATGACGCTTTACAGTTTTTAGAGTCAGAATTATATACAGAAATATCTGAGTATACGCTATGCGCCAAAAAGTACAACGATGGTTTTTATCATACATGGTACTTAGGATCTGATGATACGCTAGACGAAGCTAAGGTTGCAGAAACTTTAGACACCTATTTAAAGGAGGCTAATAAGAATTATAAAGTTGCACGTTCTAAAGCGTTAAAGGGATTGAAGGTGACGGTTATACCTATTTCTATCTTTCATGATTGGAATGATAGAAATAAGAAAAAGGGAGGTCAAGTAAAGATGGAACGTGTAATGGGAACGGAAAAATTTGAGACATGGGAGAATTTTGTGAAGGAGGTACGCTAGTCTATCTTTTCCTTAATAGTTTCTAGCGCATCACGTTCTTCTACCAAGTCCATAATTTCCTCTGGGGATAGGTAAAGTTCCTTTATTCTAGAAACATATTTCTCGGAAAGTCCCGCTTTTGTAAGGATAAATTCTTTTGTTGCTAAGATATAGTCTTCCATACCGTGGGCTACAGCAAAAGAATCTGCCCTACGTTCTGCATCTTTCAAATAAGATTTTGAGAATACATAACCCAATCCAAAACCAATAAGGTTGAAACCACTGCGGTCTTTAAAGTCTAGTACATGACCAAGTTCATGGCCTAGCCAACCTATCATTATTTTGGAAGGTATCTCCTTCGTGCTATATTCCTTATCTGCAATAGTGATGCTTTCGCTAATTAAAATTTTATAGCCTCTTTTTTTCTTAGAGCCAAAAATACCGGTGAAGGATGGCTGCGCCTGCATAGTAGATTTTGCTATGTTTTTTTTAAACTTAAACTCTATGGGAGTATTGCGTAATTCTGGAAAGTGAGAGAGTGCAATTTTGGCCTCTTTCTCTATAGAATTTGGAATGATGTGTTGAGAGGTTGCTTCCATACAGCTAAAACTAAATAATAGTAGAGATAATAAATAAAGGTATTTAAGAAAATTAAATATGGGATATGGTTTCATAATAACGGACTGAAAAACTTAGCCAAGCCTTCTATGAATTTTGTGAAAATAGACCTGTTTATAAAAGAATCGTACTTTAATAAAATATCGTCATTGCAGTGGTTCTGGAACAATTTAGAAACTTCTGTAGCCTTATCATTATCGTATATAAGCACGTTGGTTTCAAAGTTATGCTCAAAACTACGATAATCAAAATTACCAGATCCAATAGAAACAATCTCATCATCTACAATTATCACCTTGCTATGAGAAAAATCCGGCCTAAGATAAATATTAGCACCTGCGTATAGTAAATCCTCAAAGCGGGCAAACATGCTATACTTCGCAAGAAGCGAATCAGAATTTTTAGGTGTAAGCAGGTTTATTTCAATGCCGCTCAATGCAGCTATTCTTAAAGCTTCTAAGACTGGCGCACCAGGAATAAAATAAGGGTTTGCAATACAGATAGATTTTTTAGCAAGAGAAATCATTGCAAGATACTGCTGCATAATAGCTGGGTATCTAGAATCTGGCCCGCTTGATATGGTCTGCGCCACTACGGAGCCTTGCGTTGTAATTTCTGGAAAGTAAAGGTCTTGGAGCATTAATTTTTCACTAGAGGCAAAGTGGTAATCTTTTATGAAAACACGGTGCAGGCTATTTACAGTGGGACCTTCCAATTTAATATGTAAATCTTCCCAAATACCAAGTTCAGAGATTGGCTTAATGTACTTGTCAGAAAAATTAAATCCCCCGGTGAATCCTACATTTCCATCTATGATAAGTATTTTCCTATGGTTTCTATAATTTAAGGTAAAAAGTAAGTTTCCAAATCTTATAGGCATTGTAGGGAAAGCTTGTACACCTAAATCTTTAAACCTGCCCACTACCTTACCTTTCATATTCATACTGCCAAAAGAGTCATAAATCATACGTATCTCAACACCTTCGGCAATTTTAATTTTAAATAAGTCATAGAGTTTATCTAAAAGTTCTCCTTCTTCAATAATATAATACTGTAAATGAATAAATTTCTTAGCGTTCTTTATGGCTTCAAAAATAGCGTCAAACGTTTTATTGCCACTATTTAACAGAGTCACGGCATTTCCGCTATATGGGGCGAAATAGCTATTACCTCTAATAAGTGTTGCTAATTTGTCCTTAGCATATTCATCAAATTTATAAACACTATGCTCACCACTTTCTAACTCCTTGTAAGTGTCTGAGTATAATTTTTTTCGCTCTGCTTGTTTAAGTGTAAATAATTTAAATTTTCGTCTGTTCACTCCAAATAGATAATAGAGCAGTGGCCCTAAAAATGGAATAATAGATACAATTAATGTCCAGCTTAACATTTTTGATGGTCTAGAACCATAGAATATAACATTGATAATACTCCAAATGGTACAGACTAGATAGGGTATCCAAAAAAAAAGATTCATTCAATTATGTTTAAAAATCAACAATATAGCGTAATTTATTGCTTTACACCTGCATAATAGGTATTGTGATAGTATTGAAATGAATACCGTTAGTAATCTTGTGGGCTCTTAATTACTTTTAAAAAAAAAGAAATGACAGTGATAGCAAAAGATCAAAATCAGATAACACTTTATTATTCCTCAGAAAATTCAATAGGAAAGCAAGTACTGGGATATGTAAATAGCGCTGGCAAAGAATTATTAGCTATAGATGTATCTAACACCATAGTTACGCCAACGCAATGGTCAGAGATAGCAGAAGGACTTTCTATAAGTATAAAAGATCTTATAGGAACAGAGCATCCAGATTTTAAGGCGACTTATGGAGCTAACAAGCAAGAAATGAGTGATATGGATTGGCTTAAAATTTTAGAGAAAAGCCCAAATTTATTACATTGTCCTATTGCAATTAATGGTGAGGATTATAAAAGATTAGAAAACGCAGCAGACTTTAAGAAGTTTATAGAAGCAGATTCTGCTGGCTTAAAAAAACCATACAACTCTTGAGTTTATCCAGAGTATTTAAAAGTGCAATACTACTTATTGGATTAAGTACTATTGCATTTTTTGTTTTTGAATACGTTGTAAATAAGGCGGTAGTTCATTTTTTAACCTACAAAATCCCAGAGCTTGTTTCAGTAAAATATGATAGCTTTACTGTTGATAGCGTTGAGGGAAGTGTAAGTTTTTCTAAAATGCATATTACTTCTACAGATAGAAGGTTAGGGCAAGAAAGGGTGAAGACTGAAATACGTATGTTGAACCTTTCTGGGCTAAGTTACTGGCAGTTATTAATTGAGCGTAAAGTATATTTTAGAAAAATTGCTATAATAACTCCAGTTAGCACCTACAAAAATCTAGAGCGTGTTAGAGTTGAAAATAATAGTAGCATTCATTTAAAGAAACCTATTTTCGTCGAAGAGCTTGTTATTGAAGATGCGAAACTACAGGTATTAAATATCGTTTCAGACACTACTTTTTCGGTCAGGAATGTTCAAATGGTTTTGCACGATTTGCAAATAGATAAAAATATCGTTAATACTAGAATTCCGTTCAAATTAAAGGACTACAAAATAGTAGCGGACACTGTTTTCTGTCAATCAGGTAAATTTGAAAATTTACATATAGCACAAGTTCTGGCGGAAAATAAAATGGGTGTCGCATCAAAAATTAGGTACGGTACAAAGTTAACACGTAAGGAGCTAAGTAATGTAATTCAAGTAGAACGGGATCATATTAATTTAACTATAGAAAAGGCAACTTTCAATAATTTTGATTTAAGTGCTGTAGCTGATTCTGTTTCCATCGCTGGTGACAGTATTGATCTTAGCGGAATACATTTGGCGTTATATAGGGATAAAGCTTTAAAGGATAATAGTTCTATAAAACCTATGTTGTCTAGTATTTTAAAAGATATACCAGTTGGCTTAAATATTAAAAAAGTAAACATTACAGATGGTGCTGTGGTATATGAAGAAGATTTACAGAACAACAGACCACCTGGTCTATTATATTTCAATAATGTACATGGGGGCATACTAGCAATAAATAATGAACACGAGGTACACGACGATATGAGTTTTTCCTTATCCAGTAAACTTATGGGAGTAGGACGATTAAAATTAAATTGCAATTTTAATTCTAAAGACGGGGGTGGGGGATTTACAGCAGAAGGGCAACTTCAAGATTTTGATATGCTGCATCTAAATGGTTTTTTAAATCCCAACGCTAGTGTAAAAACAAAGGGGACAATAGACAATTTATACTTTACTATCAATGGACGTAAAACGCATGCTACAGGGGCTGTAAAAATGCGGTATCAAAATTTAGAGTTCGTAGTATTGAAGAAGAATCGTTTAGGAATAAACAAATTAGTCACTTTCTTAGGAAACTTGTTTATTAATGATGGATCTGATGGTGATGAGAAAGGGTATAGACACGGTACCATTAATGTTGATAAACCTCAAGGAAAATCATTTTTTGGTTATGTATGGGCAGCCCTTCAAGATGGTATTTTAAGCGTTCTTTCTGGCAATGGAGAAAAAAATACTATCTAGTAGATTGTTTTATTCTTTTCAAAACAATAAGGGGAATCGTTAGATTCCCCTTATTTATATAATGTAATACTATTTATAATAAATTAGTTATCATCTGTAGCATCCTTTACTTCATCTTCTACCTCGTCTACACCATCTTCAATATCATCACCTACCTCTTCAAAAGCATCTTCTACTTTTTCTCCTGTAGATTTTTCATCTCTGCAGCTCATTGTTGTACCCAAGGTAAACAAAGCAATTGCCATTAAATAAATCGTTTTTTTCATAATGTGTTCTTTAAAATTAGTTTGTTTAGTTTGCTACAAGTTATACAACTTTTCTTCCTCTAATGATAGATACTATAAAAAGCACTACAAATAAGAAAAATAAAATTTTTGCTATTCCCGCTGCACCGGCTGCAATACCTCCAAAGCCGAAGATTCCTGCTATAATTGCTAATACTATAAATGTGATTGTCCAACGTAACATATGCTATTTCTTTAAATTAATATTTAAGAAGGTCTATCCTTCCGTTCAACAAAGATGTAGGTTGTTTAACGATTTTGTTAATTACATTACATTAAAAATTAGCTCGTTAACATTAGAGATGGTTGCCTCATCTCATTGAATAGTTTTGTTTCAAACCTGATTTAGATGCTAAATAATTTTTTAGTTCTGAATAAATATGGCATCTACCGTTGTATCTTGTAGTACCATTGCCATATACTATGAATGCTAAGAAGGAGCTAAGAGAATTAAACGTTATAGATGTTGTAAAAGATATTGCTCATAGAATGAATACGGACTATGAAGAAGATAGCAACGAAATTTGTATGGATGTGCCAGAAGCATTTGGTACAGGAAATATAAAAGCGGTTACCTTTTCTCATGGCGTTAGCTTTATGAATTTAGATATTCGGTTAAAAGAAGATGTTCATTTCTTATTGAACCAATCGCTAGTGCAACCACTAGAAATTATATTTAATAGAGAATCATCGTTTACACATCAATTTTACGGTAAAGAAAAGCAGAGAACCGTTAGACATTTAGAGAGTGCTATTTTCTCTTGTAATTCTAAACATGGCAATACTGTGTTGCTGCCTGCAAATGAGCCAATTTGCTTCTTCAATTTAGAAATTAATAGAAAATTGTTTGAAGAAAAAATTGTTTCTTTTTTACCAGACATGAATTCTGAATTAGAGGCATTGTTTAGAGATGTAAACGGAATAAACTTATTTTTTCATAAAAGTCATTACAGCTTAGATATAGCTAAATGTATAGAAGAGGCACTAAATTGTGAGCATACAGGATTTACCAAAAGTGTTTTTGTAGAAGGCAAATGTTATGAGATATTGGCGCATCATTTAAGACAGTACATAAGTGATATAACAGACCCAGAAGGTAAAAAGATACTTAGGCAAGAAACGGTTGAAAAAGTAGAAAAGGCTACAGAAATTATACATGCAGAATTAGAGAAAACAGATAATATAATTGCTTTAGCAAAAAGAGTAGGACTCAATCAGAATACCTTACAAAATGCCTTTCAGCATTTATATAGCACATCTGTGAATAAATATATACAAACCGTTCGTGTAGAAAAAGGAAAAAAACTCCTAGAAACTACGCAATTAAATATTACAGAGGTCACTTACAAAATAGGTATTAATTCTAGAAGTTATTTTTCAAAATTATTTAAAGACAGGTATTCAATGACGCCAAAGCAGTATATGACTAAGCTAAGTGGAGGTAGAAATGTCTTAACAGATAGCTAGCTTTACGTTCCAATTATTAAGAAATAGAAATAATTTAGGCGCATATTTGTTAATTTATATTTCAATATTGTCAATATATACCTTAAAATTTAAGGTTTTTTGCATTGCGTATAATAGCACGCTATAAAATTTGAATATGAGGGAAATACTAATTACTACCGCAGAAGATACTCAGATCCTTTCTCAGCTACAAGCAATTATTGATGGTGATCTAGTGAAGAATAATGGAGAAGGGACGCTTACATTTAATAATAGCTTTGGTAAAGGCGTTATTAGAAGTATTGGTTTTGAGTGGGGCTTATCCTTATTAGATTTTGATGTAGTATTTGAGGAAGACATTAAAATAACCTTTAAATCATTGGCTACGGCTGTTGTAAAATTTGTTTTTATCTCTCAGGGTTCTTTTAAGTATAAACAGGATGCTACTGAGCCTTATTTAGATTTGGAACAATACCAAAATATTATACTTTCTCCTAAGCGTGGTGCAGAAAGGTCTTTCTTATTTCCTAGTAATAAGCACTTAAAAATAAACTTTATTAGAGTAGTTCGTAAGGAATATTTAAAGAAAAAAAACAATAACATCACACACTTAAATGATGTTTTGGGCTCTGTATTTCAGGATAGTCAAGAAAGAAAACCTTACGCCCATGGGGGTAATTTTAGTTTAAAAATTGCAGATCAGATTAAGGAGTTGGGTAATATCGAGACAGAAGGGGTGTTAAGAACATTATCTTTGGAAGGTAGATTGTATTTAATACTTTCTTTGCAGTTGCTAGAGCACCATAACTTTGAAACAGAAACAAGACTCCCAGAATCATTATCTAAGTCAGATATTATAAAAATTCATAAACTATCCGCGTATATTTTAGAAAATATCTCTGGCACTATCACTATAGATACACTTTGTAGTGAAAGTGGGCTTAGTCCTAAAAAGCTGCAATTAGGTTTTAAAGTGCTCTACTCAAAAACTGTAAATGAATGCGTTAGGCAAATGAAGCTAGAAATTTCTAGAGATTACTTAAAGAATACAGAATTATCAATTTCTGAGATTGTGTATGCAATTGGCATTAAAAGTAGAAGTTACTTCTCTAAAATTTTTAGCGAGGAATATAATATGTTACCTACAGAATACCGTAAACAACTAAGATTAAAAAAAACAAATTAATTATTTCTAAAAGACCTAAAGGGGAATGAGTCTAAAGTAATTTCTGAAGTAGAAGAACTACTTGTAAATTCATTTTTTACTTGGGTAGCTTTAAAGTCATCTGTATTTGAAGTAGTAAGTAACTTTTTTATTTTAGCTAGCGGTGCTGATTTATCTAACCAGAGGTCTTTGCTTTTTTTATTAATTCTTATAGGCATACACGGTACTATGTTCTGGTATTTTTTAATATAATCATCTGTATCTCCTACAATTATAGAGGAGGTTATAAAGCCGTCTTCTAGTGTATTATAAATACCAGCAAGGTAAAAAGGCTTGTTGTCTACTCTGGATATGCGATGCGTAACAAGACAACCTTTCTTTAAGCAAGAGGTGAAATAACCAGTTACTGGGATAAGGCTTCTCCTTACCGCAACAGCATCTGAATACCAGAGATGTGTATCTAAATTTTCTTTATAGATGTTAAGCGTGTTTGTTGTATTTTGGAATGTGCGCCAATCACCTTCATAAGTGGCTGGTAGAATTCCCCAAATAGCTAAAGATAGGACTGTGGGCTTATCTATAGTAATTATTGGTATAGTAACCTCATCAAGGCCATTAATAATGCTTTGCGGTTTATACAGGTCGGGATATTTGAACGCTGCTTGCGTCCAATCTTCCATATGACTTCTTTCTACTGTACTAGATAACCTAAAATACATAATTACTTTTTCTAATTGCAAGTAACTACAATATGATAGTTAATAAGGTTGCATTTAGAATAAATGCTAGCGCATTAGAAAAACGATGTATCTATGAGGCATTTTTCGCTGTTTGGGGGCTACTGGGGTTATTAGTAGTTGCGTTTTTTAAAATTTTTATAGTGTATTACAAAACCATATTGGTTTGAATCTCACGCTTCTTAAAGGCCTGCTATAAATCACCTTAACTAAAATATTTAAACAAAAAAATAGCGAAAGATTGCTCTTTCGCTATTTTATAAATCGTTAAATAATCTAATATTATGCTATATCTTCTAAAGATTTTATAGTTGCTAATCCTTTTTGAATCGCACTTTTTTGCTCTTCGAGAACTCGTTTAGTACTAGAAGGTAAAGATACTTCCTTTAAAAGCTCATCATACTCCTCAATAGCAGACTTTTCACCTCTTATAGATTCTTCTAACATTGCCTCCTCATCGTCAGACGAGAAAAGTGCTTTAATATCCATCCAAGCCCTGTGTGCTGTACCTGTAACACTTCCGCCTTTATCTACTTCTTGTCCAAAAGATTTTATCTCTGTCTTCAATTGGTGTCCAAAATCGTATCGTTGTGTTGCTTTGCCTTCAAAATATGTTTTTAAGCTAGCATTTTCTGTATTTTCCGCTGCTTTTCTAAATCCTTTCTCAGCGTCGTAAGTTTTCTCTAAAATATCATTCAAACCTTCGGCAACTTTTTCTGTATAAGTACTCATATATAGTGTATTAAAGTAAGTGGCGCTTTAAAAGATGTAGGCCACATAACATCGTAATTATTTTATTGAACTAATTAGTTTCTTATTTTATTTTTGATATTGACTGTTACGTCTAAAAGACTTTCTAATAACTTGACTAAAATTTTTAGCCGATTTTGGACTATTTTCAATGTTAATTAGAAAATGAACGATAGTGCCATAACCAGCAAAAAAAACTCCCAATAAAAATAGATTTAGTATCATATTTCCTCTCTTTTTATAAATGTAAAAAGTATTAAGAGATAAAATTATCGGGATTCATTATCTCATTAACTCCATAACGATAGAATTAGTAAACGCTACGGATAGAGGTAAAATTTAGCGTTAAACCTAAACATTCAATTTTTATCTTTGAATTTTACGTATTAAAAATAGAGATGAAATAAAAAATAGTACAACAAACAGGGCGAAAGTTATGATACGAAAAGGAACAAAGGTAAAATGGAATTGGGGTAATGGAAGTGCAGAAGGTACCGTAGAAGAAACCCATACTTCTAAAGTTACTAAAACAATTAAGGGCAGCGAAGTTACCAGAAATGGAGAAGACGGGGATAAAGCCTTATATATTAAACAAAGTGATGGTGATTATGTTTTAAAAGGTGAAAGTGAGGTTGAGCGCGTAGACGATTAGTTTAATGCCTATTAGATACTATTAAATCTAGAATGTAGTCTTTTATAGAATGCATACTGGGTTTTATTTCAATTAGCCGTGTTAAAGGTTTTTCAAAGGATCATACTTCTCAATTATTTGTAAGAGCACTATTTCTGCTGAGGTTTGATTCTGAGCATTTACAGTATTTTTCACTTTAGTAAAGTAGGGTTCAAGTGTTTGATCTTCGTACTTTTTAATAATGAGAGGATGAATATAGTATTTTTTACAAACGTTTCTAGTATTGCCCAATGCCTTAGAGGTAGCATCAAACCCAATATTAAGCTGCTGTTTTATTTCAGTAGTATTGGTAGGTGTTTTACAATCTAAGAGTGTCTCAAAAAATATAAGAGTACCTGCCCAGGTTCTAAAGTCTTTTGCTGTAAACGGGTAACCACCAATTTCTTGAATATAGCTATTTACCATACTACTGTCTACCGTAGTCTTTTCGCCATCAGCATTATAGAATTTAAAGAGTTCCCAACCTGGAATTTCTTCACATTTACTGACAAAATTTACTAATTCTTTATTCTTCAAGGTTATTTTATGCTCTTTTCCTTTCTTGCCCACAAATTCAAATCTAAGGCTGTCTTTTAGTATAGTAACATGTTTAGATCTTAAAGTAGACAAGCCATAGGTCTTGTTTTTTCTAGCGTATTGCAAATTACCAACTCTTATATGAGTTTCCTCCATAAGTTTAATTATAAGGGCGAGTACCTTATTTTTTGGCCAGCCTACTAAAGCTAAATCAGAATCTACTCTAGTTCTTATTTTTGGCAGTGATTTTCCAAAAGATACCATTTTAAAAAACTTAGTTCTATTTCTAATCTTTGTCCAAATAGTATGGTATTTATACTGTTTTCTATTTTTTATATCATATCCAATAGCTTGTAAATGGGCATTGGCCACGGCAGCAATTTTCACATCTTGCCACGCAGGAGGTATAATTAGCTTTTTAATACGACTAAGGTCTGCCGCTCCAATGGCCTTATTGTTCTCTGTGACATAACTAAATTGGTTTTTTTCCTTTATTCTAGAAATGGATAATAGTGCACCACTTGCATAGCATAGTTGCAAATGAATTACTGCTTCTTCAGGTTCATTTAGAATTTTAGTAGCCAGAGTAGCGGTATCAATCATATTTCTAATTAGTTGTATTTAAACAATATATTTTAAATCAAATATATTGTTTAATAAATATTTGGCGGTATATAAATGATACTTATACTAGCTTGAATAGAAGTTATTAGAAACCATATACGCAGCTTGTACTACTGTGCTAAAGAATATATTCTGTTATTTTTTATACTACCTTGCATTGCTATTGGTATATGAAAGAGGTTTAGCACATGCTTATGACAGTTATTAAAATAGAATCAGGCACTACAAAACAAGCAGTACAGCAAATCCAGAAGTGTATTGGAGGAGATTTGACAGAGCGTTGGGGGGAACATACACTTACTATAAACAACACTATTGCTACTGGAAAAATTAAATTTATAACTTTTGATTGGGGTGTTAATCTGTTGGAGTATGAAATTCAATTTCATGAAGAAGTGCTTATTGAGATGACGGTTTCTAAATTTAACCCTCTCCAGTTTTTTTATTGTTTAGAAGGGTATTGCGCTCACACCTTCAATAGCCTAACAAATGCAACTCCTAGACGTATAGAGCAATTTCAATCTGTAATTATTACCGATAGAAAGGATGGTCAAAGTAGTATACTTTTTCCTAAAAATTTAAAGTTGGTTATTAATGTTATTCAGATAGAGAGGGTATTGTATTTAAAGAAGAGAATAAATGGCGTAGCTGCTTTAAACACTAATCTGAATACTGTATTTACAGATCTAGAGCAAGAAGACAGGTTCGCTTATTTTGGATCATACAATCTTAAACTGGCATCTAAAATTGCTGCCTTAAGAAAGGTAAGTAGTAAGAATGGGATGATTCGTATCATGCGAATAGAGAGCCTTATCTACCAAATTTTAGCAATGCATATAGCGCAGCAAGATAGGGATAGTAGGCACTTACTCCCAGAATCATCTTTACTAAAAAATGAATTAAAGATAGTAAGGCAACTAGCCGTTAAGATTAGTAAGAACGTAGCTCAAGAGTACACTTTGGAAAAGCTTACAAATGAGACAGGACTCTCACAAGCCAAGCTACAAGAAGGTTTTAAATTATTATATGTAAGAACTGTTACTGAATATATTAGACATGTACGCTTAGAGGCAGCACGAGATTTCATAAGAACATCAGAATTGAATATTTCTCAGATTGTATACTCTGTTGGTTTTAGTAGTAGAAGTTACTTTTCTAAAATATTTAAAAACAAATACAAAATAAGTCCCAGTGCATTTCAAAACCACATAAAAAAAGGTTTAAGCCTAGAGGAGGGTTAATCCTTTTTATCTAATTATTTTTTTTATAAGATAAAGCATACCGTATTTTTTTACAGCAGATACAACAGTTGTGATCCAACTATAAGGACTTAAATCATTTTTTACATTTTCTTTAATACCTTTAAAGCGCTCATAGGCAATGCGTTTTTCTAAAGAAAGACGCTCTAAGTCATATTCTACTTCTTCTAGATTATTATACCTCATGAGACTCAAAGAATTTTACGGATAATTTTCTAACAACTAAATTGGTTATAAATTTTCTGGTTATGTATACTAGAAAACTCACTGCTAAAACACCAGCTCCTACAAATAGGCAAGCCTGTATTGAGCTATTAAGAACTTCGGCTAGGTGTATAACACCTCCTACCGTTAAGAGTACAAAACCAAAAAAAGCCAAACTACCAATAATTGCTGATTTTAGCAATGTACTGGTAGTTATAGCTACTTGATGAAAAACCTTAAGTTTGTAGTACTCTTGAGTCTTGCTATATAAAACCTCACCTGTGCTTACCGCTTTGTTAGAAGTTTCATTAAGAGATTCTATTATACTCATTTATACAGTTTTTTGCAATTTTTTATTTCTTGCTTTCAACTCAGCTAATTTTGATTCTAATGTTGTAATAACATCCTCAGTTTTATAACTAGCATCTGTAACAATAGATCCAACTTTTTCTTCTAATGTATGCTTTTCAGATGCAATAGTATTGGCTACTCTATCTTTCCAATCAATGGCACTTTCAGAAATTGCTTCCTTTTTTCTATTCGCTTCCTCTACAATTCTTCTTCTCGTATTTAACCCTTTATCAGGTGCGTATAGCACTCCTACAGCCGCTCCAATGGCAGATCCTACAATAATCGCTAGTAAAGTATTTCCGTTATTATTCATAATCGTATATTTTTAATTTGCTAATAATGTCGCTCATTATATTATTCAAATATCTTATAAATTTAAACACCTTGTTAACTCAAATCCTCTTTATTTTAACGTGGATACCAAAATGTAAACGAGGCAATAATAAGGTTAAAAACACTAAAGATAAAAAACCAATAGGTGTATCTTCGAAAGTCGATATGTCAGCTATGAAAACCTTTAAATCTATAAATCCATTTACAGGCGAAATAATTGCTAAGTATGCTCTAGATGATAATAACTTAATTCTAGATAAGCTGTGTAAAACTTTAGCGGTAGAAGCAACTTGGCGGGCAGTTCATGTTAATAAAAAAACTGATTTACTAATAAAATTATCAGCTTTATTATTAAAAAGGAAAGGGGAACTTGCCAGATTAATGGCGGAAGAAATGGGTAAGCCAGTTTCTCAAGGAGCCTCAGAAATAGAAAAATGCATTGTCTGCTGTAAATATTACATAGAGCACTCCGCACACTATTTAGCTGATGAAACATTAGAAACAGATGCTTCAGAAAGTTATATTTCCTTTGATCCCTTAGGATGTATTTTAGCTATTATGCCTTGGAATTATCCCTTCTGGCAGGTAATTAGATTTGCTGTTCCAAATTTAACAGTTGGTAACACTATTATTTTAAAGCATGCAGACAATGTATTAGGTTGTGCAGCCGCCATACAGCAATTATTTTTAGATGCAGGTTATCCTCTTGGTTCTATTCAAACAATTACTGTAGCGCATGAACAAATAGAAGCTATTATAGCTAATGATCTTATAAAAGGCGTAACGCTCACTGGAAGTACACAAGCAGGGTCTGTAGTGGCTGCTCTTGCAGGTAGGCATCTGAAGAAGACAATATTAGAATTAGGCGGTAACAATGCCTGTGTTGTTCTCAATGATGCAAATTTAGATAAGTACCTTCCAGTTATGGTAAGAGCAAGAATGTCTAATACAGGACAAAGTTGCATAGCCGCGAAAAGATTTATTGTAGTAGCGGAAATTTATACCATATTCTTAGAGAAGTTTACTAAAGCTATAGCGCAACTGAAAGTCGGTGATCCATTAGATGAAGCCACAGAAATTGGTGTTTTAGCAAGATTAGATTTGGCTGTTAATTTAAAAGAGCAGGTAGATAATTCAGTTGCTATGGGTGCCATTGTGCAAGTAGGAAATAAGATAAATGAATGTGCCTTTGCTCCGACAATAGTAACAAACGTAACCGAGGATATGGCATTGTTTAAAGAAGAAACATTTGGACCAGTAGCCGTAATTGTAAAAGCAAAAGATGAAAATGATGCCTTAGCATTAGCAGGAAATACCCACTACGGATTAGGTACGATGATTTTTACAGAAAACACGGTAAAAGCAGTGAAATTTGCCAATGCACTTGAAGATGGGGCTATTTTTATAAATGAGATGGTAAAATCTGATCCGAGATTACCCTTTGGTGGGACAAAAAAGTCGGGTTACGGTAAAGAGTTGTCTAAAGATGGTATGTTAGAATTTGTAAACAAAAAAGTAATTTATATAAATAAGTAAGATTATGAAACAAGGAGAAGAAAAAACAGAATTTGTAAAAGAAGCAGGCAACAATACGGATAAATTTATTTTCCAAAAGAATAAGAAAACAAAAGTAGGAGCAATAATCGTAATCGCATTCTTAATTCTAATGATCATAGGTGTCATTGTATCTGGCGTAGTTTTTTAGTTTAGAGAGTCCAATCACAACCATACATCAAAATGTTATACATGAGCATATCCTCTAAATTATTATTATCAACTTTTTTCAAAATACAACTTCTAGTAGGTTGTATTTTCTTTTTTAATGCATGCGCTACATTTAAAGAGCAGCCCAGTGGGAAGGTATCCAATACCGAAGTTGAAATTTCAAAAAAAGTAAAACATCGGTTTATTGTAGCTGGGGGTCTTGGAAATGTATCGGAAATTGATAATACTGGGCTCTTAAGTGAATTAAGCCGTGTTTTAAAAGAAGCACCAGCGGAAAGCACCTTAATCTTAACAGGAGATAATATTACCGCACTAGAGGATAATTGGGTGCAAGACAGTTTACTTCTAACAAGGCAATTAGCGTTAACTGAAAGTTTTAAAGGAACCACCCTCTTTCTACCTGGTAATAATGAGTGGAAGAGTTATGATGTAAACACCATGGAAAAGGTAGAAGACTACCTGAAAAAAGGAGATCTAAATAGCGCAGCTGTTATTCCTGAAAACGGCTGCCCAATAGAGCATAAAGTCATAAATGACGATTTAGATTTAATCCTTATAGACTCTAAATGGTTTGTGGCCAACTGGTCAAGATTGGTAGACATAAATAAAAAGTGTACTGATATTGTTACCCGTAGAAGGTTTATGGAAGAGCTGGAAGGGTATATAAATGATGCGCAGGGTAAAAATATAGTTATTGCTATGCACCATCCTGTTTTTAGTAATGGCAGCTATACAGGAAGCAACACATTTAAAGAGCATATGAAGCCTTTACCTATTGTGGGTACGCTAAAAAATGCAGTGTTAGATCTGGGTGCCTTTAATCCAGAACATTTAAATTCTAGACGATACAATTATTTAAGAATAGCCGTAAGTGCACTAGCACAAGCATCGGACAGGATTACACTAGTTTCTGGCCATGAAGAAAGTTTGCAATATTTAATTGGTGGTGGAATACATCAAATTGTAAGTGGTTCTTTAGGCGCTAAAAGTGCTACAAAATTAGGTAAGAACAGAATTACAGCCATTGGTGGCTCTTTAGAATATGAAGGGGCTTATGCCTTTGGTGATAGAGGTTTTGCGCAATTAGATTATTACGATGATGGCAGTTCTAAAGCTTCCTTCATTTCAGAAAGTAACCTAAGTAAGAAAACAGTATTTAATGTATTGCCGCCATTGAATAAAGAATATAAAATACAGGATTTTACCGTCTCTAAGGCAAAAGACACCGTTGCTCAAATTTTAACCTTAGAGAAAGATTTTAAGAAAAACGGATTTTATAAATTTCTTTGGGGCGCAAGGTATCGCCCTTATTATGGGAAGTCTATAACTGCACAAAAGGTAAATTTAGATACTTTGTACGGCGGTTTAAAAGTGCTTAAAGAGGGTGGTGGGCACCAATCTTTTTCTCTAAGACTTACGGATAAAGAGGGCAAGCAATATGCCATGCGATCTTTACGTAAAAGTGCTCTTAAGTTCTTGAAATTTAAACTGCCAGGTATTGCTTTTAATACAGAAGATTTTAGAGATACTTGGGCAGAGGAAGTTATATCAGACTTTTTTACAACGGCACATCCTTTTATGCAAATAGCCGTAGACCCCTTAGCCGCATCAGTAGGAGTTAATCATTCTGACACAAAATTATATTATGTTGCAAAACACGAAGGCTTAGGTGAATATAATGACGCTTACGGAGATGAGTTATATTATATAGAGCGGCGTCCTTCTGAAGAGCAAGCTGGTTATGAGGGGTACAGGAGAACATTTAAGGACAAGGAAGGTGTAGTTACAGATTATGAAAGCACTACAGATATGTTGGAGAAGCTAAAAAGTGATGAATCATATACTGTAGATGGCAGAAGTTTTATTAGAGCCAGAATATTTGATATGCTCATTGGCGATTGGGATAGGCACCAAGACCAATGGAGGTGGATAGAGTATGAAAATGATAAGGGCGATAAGGAATTTATGCCAGTGCCTAGAGATAGAGATAACGCCTTCCCAAGGTTTGACGGGGCTGCTCTAAAATTTGTTAAATTATTTGTGCCCAATACGCGTAACTGGCAATCATTCGATAAAGATATTAATAATGTAAAGTGGCAAAATTTGAGTGGGAATAAATTAGATAGAACACTGCTTGCTGAATATGGTCCTGATGTTTGGCAAGAAGAAGCTATCTACATTCAAGAAAATATGACTCCCACTGTTATAGAAAATGCCTTCAAAGATTTACCGTTAGAGGTGCAGGATCAAACATTAAAATATATACAAGAGAGTTTAATAAATAGGTTAAAAACATTGCCATCAAAGGCCTTAGAGTACAGTGCTTACTTAGATAAAATTATAGCTGTAGCGGGTACAGAAAAAGATGATTTGTTCATAGTTACGAAACTACCTAATGGAAAAATTAAAGTAACTGTGAAACGGTTGCTCTCTGGTAAGAAGAATGAAGTGTTATTTGAGAGAACGTTAACAGAAAATGAGACCAAAGAACTTTGGCTTTACGGCTTAGGAGATAATGATGAATTTGTGATAATTGGCGATGTTAAATCAGCCATAAAAATTAGAATAGTAGGGGGGTATGGAGATGATATCTATGACATTCAAAATAAAAAGAAATTAAAAATATTTGATTGGGAACATGAGAAACTAGCATTCAAATCTAAAGAACCCAGAAAGCAGTTAAGCGACATTTATAAAACCAACAGTTATCATTGGCGTTATTTTAAGCCAAATGCTAATATGTTAGTGCCAACATTAGGGTTTAGAACAGATGATGGTTTGTACCTTGGGGCGTCTAATATTTACACCCGAAATAGCCTAAATGGGAATCCGTTTAAGCAAAAACATATATTTAAGGCAAATTACTTTTTCGATTTTCAAGCGGCAGAACTAAAGTACGCTAGTGTGTTTGCTAATATTTTTTCTAAATGGAATTTTGAAATAGATGGATACTACACGAGTGATCAGTATGCCCAAAACTTTTTTGGTTACGGTAATGAAACTATTAATTTAGAAGATACGACGGGTAGAGATTTTTACAGAGCACGCTTACAACAATTTAAAGCAAGTGCAGGTTTGGCATATTACACATTAAGAATAAAGGGGCTTTTCGAATCCTTTAGTGTTAATGAAGATTCACAGCGTTTTTTTGTCAAAGATAATATTCGTTCAGAAGCTTTTGATACTCAAAATTATGCAGGAACAGAGGTGTCTGGTTACTACAGTAATAAAGATGCTGGAGACTTTCCATCAAAATCGATTTACATTGGTTTCAAAGCAGGTTATAAAGCAAATTTAAATCTAGCCAATAACAGATTCAACTATGCATCTTTAAAATTGGGTTTTAATAGAAGACTTGTAACCTCGGGAGCTCTAGTTTTTGGCACTAGTGCAGAATATATGACTGTTTCTAACATAAAGGATGTCTTTTTCTATCATGCTCCTTCCATAGGCGGAGATAACGGATTAAGGGGTTTTAGAGATCAGCGGTTTACGGGGAAATCATATTTCTACCAGTCTTCAGATCTTAAGGTGCGCTTAAAAAGATATATAACAGCTGTTTCTCCTATAACCCTGGGTATGTATGGTGGTTTTGATTATGGCAGAGTATGGCAATCTGGCGAAGATTCTAACGTCTGGCATAGCTCTCAAGGAGGTGGCCTTTGGATTAGTAGTTTAAAAGCCTTAACGTTTAATATTGGGTATTTTAACTCAGTAGAAGGGAACTTGGTTCAAGTAGGGTTTGGAGTATCTATCTAAATTTAAAAAGTACGGATAGTTCTATAAGATTATAAATCATCGTATGAAAAAAGCATTAATTCTCTTCATATTCGCACTGCAACTTTCACATGTTGGTTGCAAAGAAAATGCCAAAGGAAATATTCCAAAGGTAATAGTAGAAGCATTTACTATTAAATATCCCAGCGAAACAGATCCAGATTGGCAAGTTGATAAGAATGGAAATTACGAGGCACATTGTAAAAAAGAAAAAATTCATTATAGAGCAGATTTTACACCAAATGGGAATTGGGTAGAGACAGAGAGTAGTATAAAAAGGAAAGAATTGCCAAAGGCTATCTTAAAAGTAGTACATAGGGATTATAACAATGTAAACGTCGTAGAAATAGAGAAAGTAAACCATGCTAGCAAAGGTCTTTTTTATGATGTGGAGTTTAAAATAGAAGGAGAAAAGAATGATGTTAAATTTAAGCAGGATGGGACTATAATTAAGAGCTAGCGTACCGGTTAGGTTATTTATTTTACCTAGATTGATTAACGTCGTATATACTAATTACGTTGGTACTTTTTAGATGTGTACTCGCCTAATCACTATAATTATTTAAAGTTTTAGTATTTAATTTAGCACATTATTTTAATCAAACTCCCTTAATTCTTCTAATTAATTTAATTATTTTTAGTTGTTGATTAAAACCTAATAATTAAGAATGAATGAATACGAAGTATAAAGATCTAGTAGATCAAACCTACTTTTTTCCGCAAGAAGAATTTGAATTAGAAGACAATAGCTTAAAGTTTCACGGCATTCCGTTACAGTCCCTAGTAGAGAAATATGGTAGCCCTTTGAAATTTACTTACCTACCAAAAATATCTGAAAACATTACTAGAGCTAAAAATTGGTTTAGTAATGCTAGGCAGAAAAATAACTATAAGGGCAAATATCATTACTGTTATTGTACTAAGAGCTCCCATTTTCAGCATGTGCTACATGAGGCTTTAAAAAATGATATTCATATAGAAACATCTTCTGCCTTTGATATTAATATTGTAGAAAATTTAAAAGCGGCAGGAAAATTAAATCAAGATGCTTTTGTAATCTGTAATGGCTTCAAGCGTGAACAGTATATAGAAAACATAGGTCGCCTTATCAATAATGGACATCAGAATTGTATTCCGATTATTGATAATTATGAAGAGATAGATTTATTATCAAATGTAGTCGAGGATTCGTTTAACATAGGTATTAGAATTGCATC
>Ga0115565_10000680_pt1 | contig 29008 bp, 30 predicted proteins | sample COGITO_mtgs_1105_FD_87199 | JGI IMG/M metagenome (GOLD analysis project Ga0115565, IMG submission 87199) | Pelagic marine microbial communities from North Sea - COGITO_mtgs_110530 | ecosystem: Environmental > Aquatic > Marine > Epipelagic | place: Germany:Helgoland, sampling site Kabeltonne... | reverse complement strand
TTTTTCTGATTGCAAGACCATCAAAATTTCTTCGGATATTTTATTTCCATAACCAAATAAGAATACTATTTTTTCTCCATTTTGATAATTCTTCCCAGCTACTGAAAAATCTAAAATTCCTTTTGACGAGATTGAAGGATATACTTCAATATTTTTACTATTAGAACGATATCCTAAATACTGAAAAGGCAACGTTTTTAATATCATCAAACCTTCTTTTACACTACTTTTATTTAAGTTTATAAATCCTCCAGTCGATTTTTTTGCAATTTGATTTAACTCTCGATTTGCAACTTCTGTATTGCTATTAATAATAAAAACAGGATTATTTTTATCAAATAAAGGTTTGCTTAATGTTGTTAAACCATCTGAACTCAATAAAATTAAATCAGTATTTAACTCCAAATTATTAAGTACTGAATATGATGTTCCTCCATCATAAATGGACTTTTCTAATTTACTTTTCAAAGAATTCCAATTCCCGTTTTTAACAATACATTTTTCTTTGTTGATAATTGTGTTGCTAAACAAAATAAGCTGAACATCAACATTTTTTAAATCTTTAAAATAAGCATCTAATAGAGCTAATTCTTTTTCTAAATCTCTGTTTTTTATCGATAAAGAAACGTCCCATAATAAAGAAATTGCTTTAGGTTTTTTTCGATTTATGATCAGGGGTTTTATTGTTTTGTGAAAATAAAAGTAATCAGAAGAAAAAATTAATTTTTCTTCTTTTAAACCAAATGGAATTTTCACCAAAATACTTTTATCAGCTATATAATTTTCTTTCTTGAATGATGTTTTAAAAGAATTTTGCCAATTAGAAAAAGCCATCGCATTTTCTCCTTCAACAATAATAGGCTTTTTTTGTTGATGTATAGTTGCTATGGTTACTTTGAAACTATCTAATGAGTTTTTAAAATTTAATGGCAAATGATAATAATGTGCATTTTCCTTAAAAGTTAATTCTTGCTCATAAGCAATAACCACTCTTTTATAGCCTTTTGCAGGAATTGGATACACTCTTAAATTATAGGAATTCCCTTTTCCTTTTTCCAATAAAGCTGGGTCAACTCCTCTTCTTACAATTCCTTCAAAAGCAATTCTCCCTAATTCTTTTTCTACAACAACAGCTTCTCTCAATTTGCCATTCATTTCTAAAGCAAGTCTAGAAATCTCTTGATTTTCTCCTAAAGGAAATTTTAAACTTCCTTCTAAAACCCTAGAACTTGGGTTATAAAAGGACATGTCGTAAGTTGTGGTTGCTATATTTCCAACAATATCAACCTTAATATCTAAAGAAGAAAGTGCTAACTGTTTTTTACCAATATGTAGCGTTGGTATTTTTTGACTAAAAACTAAAGTTGAACAACAAATTAAAAGAAACAGCGTAAATTTTTTCATTTTCTGGTGGATTTAGAATAATCTACCAAACAAAACTTGTGCCAAGAAAATGTTAAAATTTAGTTTGAGTAAGCGAATAGAAACTTTTGAAAATAAAAAAAGAGCTAAATTTTATATGATTTTACTATCATTAATCATAAAAAAGAAAAAAAAACATCAACTTTTTTAAGTTTAACAAATAAGTTACTTAAACTTTTTCCTTTAGGAAAAAATCCGAAAAAAAAAGGCTTTTACCCAATAATCATCCCAGCAATGGTTGCAGACATTAAAGAAGCAATAGTACCTCCTAAAAGCGCTTTCATTCCAAATTCTGATAACGTTTTACGCTGACCAGGAGCCAAAGACCCAATACCACCAATTTGAATTCCAATCGAAGCAAAATTTGCAAAACCACATAACATATAAGTCGCCATAATTACAGATTTATTAAACGTTAAATGTGTGGCACTTGCCATATTTTTAAGTTCTGCTAATTGTATATAACCAACAAATTCGCTTGCAGCCAATTTAATTCCTAATAACTGCCCCATTAAAGCCATATCTTCTACAGCTACACCAATTAACCACATTAATGGCGCAAAAATATAGCCTAGAATTGCTTCTAAAGAAAATGATTCGTAAGGTGTATTTGCAGCCATCCAACTATTTAAAGTTGTAATATCGCCAACCCATCCTAAAATTCCATTAAGCATAGCAATTACTGCAACAAAAACCAACAACATTGCACCAACATTTACTGCTAAACGCAACCCTTCTGTGGTTCCGTTTGCAATGGCATCTAAAACATTTGAACCAATTTTTTCTTGAGAAACAGTAACATCTGTATTTACTTCTTCTGTTTGTGGATACAACATTTTAGAAATTACAATGGCTCCAGGAGCTGCCATGACTGATGCAGCTAATAAATGTTTTGCAAAAACCAATTCTAATTCTTTGTCTCCACCTCCTAAAAAGCCAATATAAGCTGCTAAAACTGCACCTGCAACTGTGGCCATTCCACCAATCATCACTAATAACATTTCAGACTTATTCATTTTCTCCAAATAAGCTTTGATTAATAATGGTGCTTCAGTTTGCCCTAAAAATATGTTTCCTGCAACCGATAAACTTTCCATTCCAGAAATTCCTAGAAATTTTGATAAGCCAATCGCTAATATTTTTACGATTTTCTGGATGATTCCCAAATAGAATAACAAAGATGTTAATGCAGAAAAGAAAATGATTGTTGGCAACACTTGGAAAGCAAAAATGTATCCAAACTTGTTCATATCACCAACCATACCTGCAAATAAAAACTCACTTCCTGCTTTTGTGTATTCTAAAATTTCAATGAAAATTCCGCCAATAAATTCAAATATTTTTTGAATAAATTTTACCTTTAAAACACCAATTGCAATTAATAACTGCAATGCTAAACCAATTCCTACTTTCTTCCAGTCGATTGCTTTTTTGTTGCTACTAAATAGAAAAGCAATAACTAATAAAGCGAACATTCCTAAAACTCCTCTCCACAAACTATTAAAAGAAAAACCTTGACTTGGTATAATTTCAGCGACAACTGCGTCTGTACTTTGAGAAAAAATTGAAAATGATAAAAAACAAAAAATGACTATAAGTATTTTTTTCATAATTTAAAAAGTATAATTTTAAGAACGCTTACTTATTTCGTCTCTTATCTTTGCAGCTAGTTCATAATTTTCGTTTTCTACTGCATCATTTAACTGTTTGTGTAATTCTTTTAATGGAAGGCTTGCAAAATTACTTGTATCTTTTTGAGGTGTTTTTTTTATTTCAGAGGAAACTTCTTTAGAATCAAACTTATTTTCTAAAGCCATTTCTTCTTCAACCTTTAAATAAATTCCTGCTTTATCTAAAATATTTTCATAAGTATAAATAGGTGCATCAAAACGAACTGCAATTGCAATGGCATCAGAAGTTCTTGTATCTAAAACCTCCTCTACTCCTTCTCTTTCGCAAACCAAGCTAGAAAAAAAAACTCCATCTACTAATTTATGGATAATTACTTCTTTTATATTGATATCAAAAGTATCCGAAAAAGTTTTGAATAAATCGTGCGTTAAAGGTCTTGGAGGCCTAATTTCGGTTTCTAATGCAATTGCAATAGATTGCGCTTCAAAAGCTCCAATAATAATAGGTAAAGTTCTTGTTCCTTCAAGTTCACTCAAAACTAATGCATAGGCACCACTTTGAGTTTGACTGTATGAAATCCCTTTAATGGTTAGTTTTATTAAACTCATATATCATTCTACAAAATATAAAAAAGCAACTTATACTATACTTTTTTAGAAGGCACAATTTAATAAAAATAATAGATTGAAAACCTTTATTTTATGAGTTTTTATCAAAAAGAAAAAAACCTATTAGTGATAACACCAATAGGTTTTCGTTTAAAAACTATATTTGAATTTGAATTAAGCTTGTTTAAATGCTTTTAGCTTCTCTATTAATTTTGGTACAACCTCAAAAGCATCACCAACAATACCATAATCTGCAGCCTTAAAGAAAGGTGCTTCTGGATCTGTGTTAATAACTACTTTTACTTTACTGGCGTTTATACCTGCTAAATGCTGAATTGCTCCAGAAATTCCGATTGCAATATATAAGTTTGAGGCAACAGGTTTCCCAGTTTGCCCAACATGTTCTCCATGAGGTCTCCAACCTAAATCTGAAACTGGTTTAGAACAAGCTGTTGCAGCGCCTAAAACATCTGCCAACTCTTCAATCATTCCCCAATTTTCTGGTCCTTTTAAACCTCTACCTGCAGAAACTACAACTTCTGCATCTGCAATAGTTACTTTCCCTGTAACTTTATCAATTTTTTCTGATTTTACTCCAGATTCTGCAATCGAAGCTTCAAAAGTTTCAGTCGTTCCAGAAACTGCATTTTCGTGAACTCCGTAAGAATTTTTAGCAACTCCAATTATTTTTTTATCCGTAGAAATTACAGTGTTGCTAAATCCTTTGTTAGAAAAAGCTTTTCTTTTTACTGTAAAAGGACTCGTTGAACTTGGTAATGCAACTACATTACTTGCATAACCTGCATCTAAAGCAACTGCTAATAGAGGTGCAACATGTAAAACATCGATACTAGAACCTAAAATTACTACTGATGAACCTTCTACATCTGCAACTTGCTTCAAAACAGAAGCATATTCTTTTGCATTAAAAATTGATAAAGAATCGTTATTTACAGAAACAACTTTTTCTGCTCCATACGTATATAATTCTTCTGTACTATTTGCATTTATGGTTAAAACAACTACATTACTTCCTAATTGTTCTGCTACTTTTTTTCCGTAAGAAACTACTTCAAAAGCACTTTTCTTAAATTTTCCTTCAATGGAATCTGCAAAAACTAAAACTGACATATTCTTATTTTGTTTAATTGTTGAACTGTTTAATTGTTGAACTGTTTGCACAATTTTACTTTTTAAACAATTTTACATTATTTTTATTTTTTTTTGATGAAAACATATATTGCAAAAAAGCAATTAAAAATTGTTTAATTGATTAACTATTATATCAATTAAACAGTTAAACTTTTAAACAATTACACGTTTTACTAAATCACTTTTGCTTCATTATGCAATAAGTCAATTAACTCATCTACATTATCTGCATCTATTAATTTAACGGTTCCTTTTGGCGCTGGCTTTTCAAAAGAAGTTATCGATGTTGCGTTTTCTGAAGCAACAGATTCAACCACATTTAAAGGTTTTTTACGAGCCATCATAATTCCACGCATGTTAGGAATACGTAAATCTTTTTCTTCTACAATTCCTTTTTGACCTCCAACTACCAAAGGTAAAGAAGTACTTAGTGTTTCGTTTCCACCATCAATTTCTCTAATGGCAGTTACAGAAGTTCCATCAACCTCTAAACCTACACAACCATTTACAAAATTAAAATCTATTAGAGAAGACAACATTCCAGGAACCATGGCTCCATTATAATCGATAGATTCTCTTCCTGCTAAAACCAAATCATAACCTCCATTTTTCACAACTTCTGCCAATTGTTTTGCAACAGATAAACCATCTACAGCTTCCATATTTACACGAATAGCATCATCTGCTCCAATTGCTAAAGCTTTACGTAAAGTTGGTTCTGTTGTTGCATTCCCAACATTTACAACAGTTACAGTTGCGCCTTGTTTTTCCTTAAACCACATAGCTCTTGTTAGGCTAAATTCATCATAAGGATTTATAACAAACTGTACTCCATTCGTATCAAACTTTGTATCGTTTTCAGTAAAATTAATTTTTGAAGTGGTATCAGGAACATGACTAATACAAACTAATATTTTCATAATTATGTTTTTTTTATCTTCTTATTAGTTACAAAGTTACATATTTTTTTAAAATTTACTATGCACGCATAGTAAATTTTTTAATTATTTAACAGTTTGTTTAATATTTACAGAATTTTCTTTAAATTTTTCCAAGAGATAAAAAAAGATAAAAGGTAATATCATAGACAAGTAAGAGATATCAAATAAATTCCCGTAAATGCTATTATAAAAGCCTTCTTCAATAATATTTAAAATAAAGGTAATGAATACCAATCCTCCTAAAATATAGATGGAATACAAAAATATATCACTAGTTTTTTTAACTTTTGATGAAAATATAAATGGTAATATAAGTGATAAAATTGTTAAAAACTTAGAAGCAAATGCTGTTTGATGATTAAATGGATTATGCTCTTTTACAAATTCAAAATCAGGAAAATTAATTAAAATTGGTAATGAAAAAAGAAACAGAAAAAATAAAAAGCAAAATGCAAAATAAATTTTACTTTTTATCGAGATTTTTAAATATTTCGAAAATAAAAAAAGCGTTAGTGGAATTACTACAATCCCTCTAGTTAAAACAAATAACGATACAAAAAAAGCAAGTAAATAATATCTTTTAAAAACTTTTCCTTGAAACTTTTGTTGCCAATAAGAAATAAACAAAAGAAGCAAAATGCAGTTGCTCATTAAATCACTTTTACCAATAACCTCCCAATAATATGCAGGAGAGAAAAGAATCAAGAATAAAACAACCACTTTCTTATCATTCTTAATTTCTGAAAAAATTATAAATAATGATAAAAGTAAAAAAGTAAATGGTTGTAAAAAACCAACATCGCCCAACAAATAAAAAGGCAAACCAATATAAAATAATCCAGGTAAATTTGAGGTTGTATTGCCTAAATGATCTAAAACATCATAAGGATATTTGCCATTTAAAACGCTTTTTATAAGTACCTCTAAAGCAGACCATCTGTCTGTATTTAAACTTAAACCATCAACTTTTAAATTGATGAAAACTAAAAAAACAAAAAAAATCAAAGAAAATACAACCAAAAGAAACTTAATTCTTTTAAAATTGGTTATAAAATTAATTGCCTTTTGGTATATAAAATAAAAAAACAAAAAAAAAGCTAAGTAAGTTATAACTGAAACAAACACAGGAATGTCCTCAAATCTTACAGAATATTTTAAAATAAAAATTGAATTTATAGCTAAGTATAAGACAAATAAAAAATATTTTTTAGCAACAAAATATGGAAATATGTTCAAAATATAAAATTCTGTTTTTTTGACATAAAAGTACATTTTTTTTATTCATAATTTCCTTACTTTTGCTATTCAATATTATTTACAACGAAATTTAGATGAAAACAGTTCAATTCAGAGAAGCAATTTGCGAAGCAATGAGCGAAGAAATGCGCAGAGATGAGTCCATTTATTTAATGGGTGAAGAAGTTGCAGAATATAATGGAGCCTACAAAGCCAGTAAAGGAATGCTAGATGAATTTGGCGAAAAAAGAGTTATTGATACTCCAATTGCTGAATTAGGTTTTGCAGGTATTGCAATTGGTTCTGCTATGAATGGCAACAGACCAATTGTAGAATATATGACCTTTAATTTCTCTTTAGTTGGTATTGATCAAATTATAAATAACGCTGCAAAAATCAGACAAATGTCTGGTGGTCAGTTCAATTGCCCAATTGTTTTTAGAGGTCCAACAGCGTCTGCTGGGCAATTAGGAGCAACACACTCACAAGCTTTTGAAAACTGGTTTGCAAATACACCTGGTTTAAAAGTAATTGTACCATCAAATCCTTATGATGCAAAAGGCTTACTAAAAGCTGCCATTAGAGATGATGATCCCGTTATTTTTATGGAATCTGAACAAATGTATGGTGATAAAATGGAGATTCCTGAAGGAGAATATATCATTCCTATTGGAGTTGCAGATATTAAAAGAGAAGGTACAGATGTAACTGTAGTTTCTTTTGGAAAAATAATTAAGGAAGCTTACAAAGCTGCTGAAGAATTAGAAAAAGAAGGAATTTCTATTGAAATTATTGATCTTAGAACAGTTCGTCCAATGGATCATGATGCTATTTTAAAGTCGGTAAAGAAAACAAATAGATTGGTAATTTTAGAGGAAGCTTGGCCTTTTGGAAATGTTTCTACAGAAATTACTTATAGAATTCAAGACCAAGCATTTGATTATTTAGACGCTCCTATTAAAAGAATAAATACTGCAGATACTCCTGCTCCATACTCTCCTGTATTATTTGAGAAATGGATTCCAAACGCAAGCGATGTTGTAAAAGCAGTAAAAGAAGTACTATATATTAAGAGTTAAATTCACTTTTTGAATTTCATATTAAAATCCTTTCTGATTCATTTCAGAAAGGATTTTCTTTTTTAACGAGCTTTCCTATTGCATTTTTATAAAAAAACCGAAAACCTTTGCGTAAATTATTCTTTTAAAACCTCAATAATTCAGTATTTTTGCCATCCAACACAGAAAATAAAAACAGTAATTATGAGTGATAAAAAAGATATAACTTTTGATGTTTTAATAGAAATACCTAAAGGAAGTAGAAATAAATATGAATACGATTTTGATTTACACAAAATTCGTTTTGATAGAATGTTGTTCTCTTCTATGATGTATCCTGGAGATTATGGTTTTATTCCTGAAACCTTAGCTTTAGATGATGATCCTTTAGACGTACTTGTATTAGGGCACGAACCAACTTTCCCAATGTGTGTAAGTGAAGTAAAACCAATTGGAGTTTTCCACATGACTGATGAAAAAGGGCCTGATGAAAAAATTATTTGTGTGCCTGTTTCTGATCCTATTTGGAGTAATAACAATGATATTTCAGATTTAAATCCTCATAGATTAAAAGAAATTGAACACTTTTTTAAAGTATATAAAGATTTAGAAAAGAAAAAAGTTGATGTTGGAGGTTGGGGAAATGCAGAAGAGGCTATAAGTATTTTTCACAAGTCTGTAGAAAGATACCAAGAAAGTGATTATAAAAAGACTGATAAATTCAAGATTTAATAAAATTCACAACCCTATTTTATCAACCTCTTAAAATTAAACCTTTTAAGAGGTTTTTTTTTATTCTGATTTTATTACTTTAGCATCCGTTTTAAACTAATCAAATTAATAATATTTATGGAATCAATGATGATTTACATGCCAATTGCAATGGCAGTTTTAGGCTTAATCTATATGTGGATTAAGAAATCTTGGGTAATGAAACAAGATGCAGGAGATGGTAAAATGAAAGAAATTTCAGATTACATTTACGAAGGTGCTCTGGCATTTTTAAGTGCAGAATACAAATTATTAGCAATCTTTGTTGTTATTGTAAGTGTTGCATTAGCAGCAGTATCTTTTATAGTACCAACAACACATTGGTTAATTGTAATCGCTTTTATTTTTGGAGCTGTTTTTTCTGCTTTTGCAGGAAACATAGGAATGAAAATTGCTACCAAAACAAACGTTAGAACTACACAAGCTGCAAAAACAAGTTTACCAAATGCTTTAAAAGTATCTTTTGGTGGAGGAACTGTAATGGGTCTTGGAGTTGCTGGTTTAGCTGTTTTAGGCTTAACAATATTCTTTATTATATTTTATAACTACTTTATGGGTGGTGCAGAAGGTGTTTTTTCTGTTGATAAAATGACAATCGTTCTTGAAACCTTAGCTGGTTTTTCTTTAGGTGCAGAATCTATTGCATTATTTGCAAGAGTTGGTGGAGGAATCTACACAAAAGCAGCAGATGTTGGTGCAGATTTAGTGGGTAAAGTAGAAGCTGGTATTCCAGAAGATGACCCAAGAAACCCTGCTACAATTGCAGATAATGTTGGTGATAATGTTGGTGATGTTGCAGGAATGGGAGCCGATTTATTTGGTTCTTATGTAGCAACAGTTTTAGCTGCTATGGTTTTAGGAAACTATATTATAAAAGATATGGGTGGTTCAATCGATGATGCTTTTGGCGGAATTGGTCCAATCTTATTACCAATGTCGATTGCTGGTGTTGGAATCATCATTTCTATCATCGGAACTTTATTGGTAAAAATTAGCGACAATAACGCTAAAGAAAATCAAGTAATGAGTGCTTTAAACACTGGTAACTGGGTTTCTATTGGATTAGTTGCTGCTGCTTGTTTTGGTTTGGTAACTTGGATGTTGCCAGAAACCATGCAAATGGAATTCTTTGGAGAAGGTTTACAAGAAATCTCATCAATGAGAGTATTTTATGCAACCTTAGTTGGTTTAGTAGTTGGAGCAGTAATTTCTTCTGTGACTGAATATTATACAGGTTTAGGAAAATCACCAATTTTAAAAATAGTACAACAATCATCAACTGGAGCAGGAACCAATATTATTGCAGGTTTAGCAACTGGTATGATTTCTACATTCCCATCAGTATTATTATTTGCGGGTGCAATTTGGGCTTCTTATGCTTTTGCTGGTTTTTACGGAGTTGCTTTGGCAGCTTCTGCAATGATGGCTACAACTGCAATGCAATTAGCTATTGATGCTTTTGGACCTATTGCAGATAATGCAGGTGGAATTGCTGAAATGAGCGAACAAGAACCAATTGTTAGAGAAAGAACTGATATTTTAGATGCTGTTGGAAATACAACTGCTGCAACTGGTAAAGGTTTTGCAATTGCTTCTGCAGCATTAACATCTTTAGCACTTTTTGCTGCTTATGTAACTTTTACAGGAATTGACGGAATTAATATTTTTAAAGCACCTGTTTTAGCCATGTTATTTGTGGGTGGAATGGTGCCTGTCGTTTTTTCTGCTTTGGCAATGAATGCTGTTGGAAAAGCAGCCATGGAAATGGTTAATGAAGTAAGAAGACAGTTTAGAGATATTCCTGGAATTATGGAAGGGACAGGAAAGCCTGAATATGATAAATGTGTAGCAATTTCAACAGAAGCTTCGTTAAGAGAAATGGTATTACCTGGTTTATTAACCATTGGCTTTCCATTAATTATTGCTTTTGTTCCAATGATTTTTGGAATGGATTCTTTAGCAATTGCAGAAATGTTAGGTGGTTATATGGCTGGTGTAACAGTTTCTGGGGTTCTTTGGGCAATTTTCCAGAATAATGCTGGTGGAGCTTGGGACAATGCAAAAAAATCTTTTGAAGCTGGTGTAGAGATTGATGGAGTAATGACCTACAAAGGTTCTGAAGCGCACAAAGCTGCTGTAACTGGAGATACTGTTGGAGATCCATTTAAAGATACTTCTGGGCCTTCTATGAATATTTTAATTAAATTGACTTGTTTAATTGGTTTGGTAATTGCACCTATTTTAGGTGGACATGCAGATGATGAAACTGCCAAAACAAAAGAAACTAAAAAAGAAATTAAAGTTGCTACTAAAAAAGCAGACAATACATTAGCTGCAAAAACAAAAGTAGTTAGCTTGAAATAGTAAGTTTTACTTTTTAAAAATAAAAACCTATTAAGTTATCAGCTTAATAGGTTTTTTTAGTTTTTAAAGTAAGTTTTAAAAAAATATTGACATTTAAAATTGTGATATAAAAAAGTTATCTTTACAAAAGAACATATATTGTATCATATCCTATTAATTTTACGGGATATGCATAATAAAATTTACTATATAACGAGTTGGCAATAATTATAGAGCTACTTCCTCTACATTAGATTCTAAACCTTCTCTAAGGCTTGTTAAATTTAAAGTTGGAAGAACAATTGGACGAATTCCAGATAACGTAGTTAGAGAGGAAATATAAGCTCGTAAATATGGGAAAAGTATTGCTGGTGCATTTACAAAAAGAAAATTTGATAAAGAATCTCTATCTAAGTTTTCAAAATTAAAAAAACCTACTGAATCAATTTCAATTTTTAATGCTTCTGTGGAATCTGAAATAAAAATACCAAGTTCTAAATTAAATTTTCCTTTTTCAAAATCTAATTTACCTGCTGACTTGAAACCAACCGACAACTCACCTACTTCAAGATTTTGATTTAACTCAAAAACTGATTTTTGTATTATAAAACTATCGAACTGAAAAAAAGAATTATCCATATTATGCAGCTAAAGCGTAATTATTTTCACCAGCGTTTGCTAATTGATTTTTAGACAATAGTGAACTTAATAAAATTGGAGTGTATGTATTAGCGATGTTATATGCTAATTTGTATTTTAATACTAAATCAGGAGACTTTATTTTACTTAAAGAATCCTCAGTTATAAAAAGCATCGTTTCACTTGGAAAATTTTCATAAAAAGAATTTTCAAGTTCTATTTCTTCTCTAATATACTTTTCACAAGTTTTATAATTTGAATTTGGTTTAACTTCAATTATATGTGTTTGAGAAGAATCTCTGAATTCATATGAAATTTCAACATTCTCTAATTTTAAAAATATTTTTTTTAAATTAGATATTAGAAATGCTTTTGCTTCTTTCATCATATTTTTTTTAATCTTTTTAAGATAGATTCACTTAATGTTAAAGCTTTACTACTCGCTTCTATATTAATCTGAATATTATCATAATCTGATTCAATTCTAAATTGTTTTAAGTCTTCTATATCTCGTTTCAATAAACGTACATCGAATATACTTAATTTATTATTTGTATCAGACTGCAAATGTAAGCAAAATTCATCAATTAAATACTTATGTGAAGTTCTTGTATCATTTCTGCTATTTTGAGAAAAAACTAAAAAAGAAATGTTTTTTAAAATAACAAATTTATGCTTTAATAATTGAAAAACAGAATAATAAGAACAATGTACACTCGGAGCATAACAATTATTATCAATTAATAAACTTGCTGCGTCTAAATTAAATTCTGATTTACTTTTTAAAAAACTCAATTAAATATTATAGTTTAAGTTTGAAAAGGCAAATATAGAAAAATAACTATTGGCAACAACGTATATACTTTATTGCTAATATTAGCTAATTTACGAAATTACTCGCAAATACAAAAGTTAATTATTATTTACTAAATTTACTGCTAAATCAACGCAACAAAGCATATACAAACATGTTAGGTGCAATTAACCACTCAAACCTGAAAAAACTAATATGACAGAAGAAGTTATTTCTGAACAAGAAAAAAAGAAAAAAGAAAAAGAGAAAGAGAAAAAACCTTCAGCTTTTATTACTTGGTTGAAATATCAGAATAAATGGATTCGATTAATTACTATCTTTTTAACAACTGTATTATATTTAACTGTATTAATTTCTGTAAGCTATTTTTCTGGCTATTATTTATTAATCAAACTCTGGAATTGGGGTTTTACTGACGGAGGTTTCTGGAGTGGGTTTGCGGCAATTTATGGAGCAATAATGTTAATTGCAGTTCCAATAATTGTTCTAGGTTCATTCTCTGATTGGGTTGAAAATATTTTTGATATTTATGCAAACGATGCTCAAAAAGAATTTCAAAATAGACTTGATGAAATAGAAAAAGAAAGACTTACTTATGAAGACAAACTTGAAAAGACAGACTCTGAACTATTAATTCCACTAATAACTTACAGTAAACTTGAATTAGAAACTTATTATAAAATAGGTCTAAATCAAACACAAAAAAGTTATAAATACAGTAACATTGCAATGTGGATAGGATTTTTACTTATCATTTTTGGAATAGTAATATACATAATTCCATCAAATATTTTAAATATAAATAACAATGAGATTTCCGAAAAAGTAAAGCTAATAACTATTGCAAGTGGAGTTGTAATCGAATTGATTTCAGCTCTTTTTTTATGGATTTACAAAAACTCAATTAACCAATTGAATTATTTTTACAGTAGGCAAATTTTTATTCATAATTCATTATTTGCATTTAGAATTGCACAGACAATGAAAGAATCAGATGAAGCCAAAAAAGAAATAGTAAGTAAGATATTGGATTTTAACTCTAAAAAATAACTGCACCTAACACACGGATATAACAAATAAAATTCTAAACTTTTAAATATCTAAATCTTTTTAAAACTATCAATAAATAAGTTGATTATACTTAATTTTTTTAGGAAAAAAATAGTTGAATCCTACTTCATACATATCTACATCAACCTAAAAAATAAAGTTTAGAAGAAAAAATCAACACTTTCATTAAATTTTAAAATCCACATTTTTTATGTGGTTTTTTTATGCTTTATATGTACCTTTAAAATAAAAAGAATGTCAATTTTTACAAACGATTCTTTGCAAATTATGGTGTTTCAAAGTTATGGAACTAACAACCATTTTTATGCTAGAGGAAGAGCTTTAGAAGATGAGAATATCAACTTAGAAAGTAATAATTTTTTTAGATTGCTTATAAATACTTGGAAACGTTTTGAGAGCGATGAAATTAAAAACACATCGTTAACAATCACTTTTCCTAACAACTTTACAATTATAACTGAAACAAACGAAAATGGTTATTTTGTGGTTGATGAAAAAATTGAAGGTTTAAGTGCATTTGCAAATAGCGAAGGTTGGTTGCATTTTACGGTTTCTTTTTCAAACGAACATGTGGGTAGAAAAATAAACCACAAAAATAAATTTTCTGGAGAACTTTTAATTCCGAAGCAAACTGCTGAGTTTGGTGTTGCTAGTGATATTGACGATACTATTTTGCATACAGGTGTAATCTCAAAATTAAAATGGAAATTATTAATCAATACATTTTTTAGAGCGCCTTTTAAAAGGAAAGCGTTAAAAGGTTCTGCTGATTTTTATAGTTTGTTGCACATGGGAAAATCAGGTAAAAACGCCAACCCAATTTTTTATGTAAGTCATAGTCCTTGGAATTTATACAGATATTTAGAATATTTTTTACAGAAAAATAGCTTTCCAAAAGGGGCTATTTTATTAAGAACCATGAAAAATATGATGCATAAAAACAACAATGAAAAACCTCAAAAGCAAAAAGAAATCATCAATATTTTAAAAACCTATCCTACTTTACCTTTTATTTTAATTGGTGATGCAGGTGAATATGATGCTGATATTTATATGGAAATTGTAAAAAATCATCCAAAGAGAGTAAAAGCTATTTTTTTACGAAGTGTTAAAAGTGAAAAGAGAATTCTACGAATTAAAAAACTGATTGAAAACTATACAGAAGTCCCGTTTTTCTTAGTAGATTCTAGTGAAGAAGCAATTCAATTTGCAAAAGAACATCATCTTATAGCACAAAAAACTGATTAAATTTACATTCAATCAGTTTTAGTAGTTTGTCTATTTTTAAATTTATGCTTTTTTTCTTCCTGTTATTAAAGAAATTACAAATAATACTATAAAGATAAAAAATACAATTTTAGCAATACCTGCTGCTGCTCCAGCAATTCCTCCAAATCCTAAAACTGCGGCTATTAATGCGATTATTACAAATATGATTGTCCAACGTAACATAATTATTTTTTTTAAGGTTAGTAAATAAAATAGTTTGATTCCTATTTCTTGTTATACAAATTTAAACATCTTATAATCATTGAATTAACTCTTTTAAAGTTTCTGTTAACGCAAATAAAATTCCTTTAAGCACAAAAAAAGGTTGCCTTTTCAGACAACCTCTACCAATCAACCAAACTAAAATCTTTAGTGAATACTCTCTAAAGACTTAATGTTTTTTAAGCCATTTTCAATTTTATTTTTTTGAGATACTAAAATTGATTTTGTAGTAGATGGCAAACTTGTATCATTAATAATTTCTTGATATTCATCAATTGCTGCTTTTTCTCCTCTAATTGCTTCCTCTAACATCGATTCTTCATCATCTAAAGATAAAAAAGCTTTAATGTCCATCCAAGTTCTGTGTGCAGATCCTGTAAAACTTCCACCTTTATCAACCTCTTGATTAAATGCTTTGATTTCAGTTTTTAACTCATGCCCAAAATCATATCTCTCTTTTGCTTTCGTTTCGAAATAATTTTTTAATGATGAGCTTTCTACGTTTTCAGCAGCTTTTTGAAAACCTTTTTCAGCATCATAAGTTTTTTCTAATAAATCATTTAATTTTTGTCCTACTTGTTCTGAGTATGTGTTCATAATTTTTTCTTTTTTTTGTGAGCGTTTATTTTTTTTTGACAGATGTTAAACGCATTACATCACTTTTTTTTTCATAACTAATTGTTACCCTACAAAGATATTTAGATACTAATTATCTTATTAATGCAGAAGATTTGTTCTTTAACTCATTTCAATATTTTTTAATAGCATTTCTGGTTTATAGTTTTCAAATAATAAAAGCATACTTTTTTCTGATGCCGAAAAATATTTATCTGTCATTTGATTTGAGTTCGCTTTATCAAAGTATTTTGCGATGGCTCCAGATTTGTACGTATCTAAAATTTCTGGGTGTATGTAATATTTTCTTGAAACATTTCTTGTATTCCCTAAGCCTTTGGCAGCTTCATCTATGGCAGAAAGTATATTTTTTTTATTTTCTGATTCATCATTTTCTATTCCAAAATCGAGCAAATTATTAAAACAAATAAAAGATGCAGACCATGTTCTAAAATCTTTTGCTGTAAATAATTCTCCACAAATGTTGTGTAAATAATCGTTTACCAAACTACTGTCAATGTTTCTTTTAGCACCTGTTTCATCATAATATTTAAATAAGTTCCATCCAGGAATTTCTTCACATTGATTTATCAATTTGATGAGTTTTTTATTCTTGATAGTAACCTTATGTTCTTTGCCTCTTTTACCCACAAATTCAAATCGAATTTTATGTTCATCTTTAGTAAGATGCCTACTTCTTAACGTTGTTAAACCATAGGTTTTATTTCTTTTTGCATATTGTTGATTCCCAATTCTTATATGAGTTTCTTCCAATAATTTTACAACCAATGCTAAAACCTTGTTTAAAGTCCATTCTTTTTGTTTTAAATCGATGTCTACTTGTTTTCTTATTTTAGGTAAATTTTTTCCAAAATCTACCATTTTAAAAAACTTGGTTTTATTCCTAATAACGTTCCAGTTTAAATGATATTTATATTGTTTTCTACCTTTTGCATCTCTACCAATTGCTTGTAGATGTCCGTTTTCTAAATCAGAAATTCTTACATTTTTCCACATTGGTGGTAATACTAAATCATTAATTCTTTTTAGAACATTTTTATCAGAAATAAGGTTGTTTTCTTTTTGATAACTAAATAACTCACCTTTTTTTAACCTTTTTATAGATAAATTATAGTCGTTAACATATACAAGATTAAAGTACTCTATACATTCCTCTGGCTTTGTTAAAACATCTTTAACGGTTATTGTATCTGTAATTTTTATCATTTAAAAAATGGCTTTTAGCTTTGTATATATTTATATTGTCGACTTTGTCATCTAAAAAAAATAGTATTATCTTAAAAAACATTTTATAAAATTAATAGTAAACTTCAATTAAAATGAACTCAATTCAAATAATTGTTATTCTATTTAAGACTTTTTCCTATTTTAACTACCTTTACATAAATTACAAAAGTTATTGCAAGTAATTATTTAACGTTGTAAATTCTATGATACATATTGAGATTATTGCTGACAGTCCAAAAGATTTTTTAGAGCAAGTACAAGAGGCTATTGGTGGAGAAACCACTGAAAGATGGAGCGAATTTGTTTTAAAAATTAACAACGAAAATGGGATTGGTAGTATTCGTTTTATCCCTTTTGATTGGGGTGTAAATTTGCTCGATTTCGATATTAAGTTTCATAAAGAAATTACATTGCATATTAAGGCAAATGATGAATTTAATCCCATACGTTTCATTTACCCAACTGTAGGAAATATCAAACATAAATTTGGTATTCACGAAAAAGTGAAAGAGGTAAATCAATTTCAATCATTAATTTACACTAATAAAACTGGTGGTTTTAATGATATTATTTTTCCTAAAAACGAAAAATTAGAAATTAATGTAATTCAAATTATTAGAAAGCATTTTTTAAAAAAACGAACCACAAACGTATCAACCTTAAATAAAAAATTATACGAAGTTTTTGTAGATACAGATCATGATAACAGGTTTGAAAGTTATGGAGTTATGAATCTTACAATGGCAGATTTAATTAACAAACTTCATAAAATTAAAGCGAAAGGCATGCTTAGAATTTTGAAGATTGAAGCAAAAATTTATGAAATTTTATCCATGCACATTCAGCAACATAACAGGCTTTTAGAAGGTGATATTTTGCCAGATTCTATGAATAAAAGTGAACTGAAAATTGTTAGAAAAGTTGCCAATTCTATTTTAAAAACACCAGCAAAAGAATATTCTTTAGACCAGCTCTCCTATAAATCTGGTTTAACACAAGCCAAATTACAAGAAGGTTTTAAATTTTTATATAACAGAACAGTCACAGAATATATTAGGCATGTTCGTTTGGAATCTGCTAGAGATATGCTTAAAAATACCGATTTAAATATTTCTCAAATTGTATATAGTATTGGTTTTAGCAGCAGAAGTTATTTTTCTAAAATTTTTAAAGAAAAATATAAAATTACTCCAAATCAATTTAAAAAAAAACTTAAAATAGTCGCATAAAAAAGCCTTGATGTTTTAAAACACCAAGGCTTCAAATCAACCAACTATTATAAGATTATCATTAATAATGTTATAATAAATTTTTAAGTTGTTTATTTATCTAAATATTTTCTTTAATAGTACTAAAGCACCATATTTACTGGCAAACTTAAAAACGCCTTTAAGCATATTTAAGGGCTTTAAACTATCTTGAAAATCATTTTTAACTAATTTCAATTCTTCTAAACCTATTTGTCTTTCTAAACTTAATCTTTTTAAATCGGCTTCAATTTGTTCAAAACTTTCGTATGCTCTCATTTTTTATATTTTTTGAAAAATTTAACGGATAAACCTTTAATTATCTTTTTATCAATATTTTTTCTTACTAAAAACATTAATAGTCCCAATAAAATGTAAATACCACCAACCAATAAAAGACCTATAGAAATACTTTCAAAATAATCTCCTAATTCAATTGCTAAAGCTACTGACATAAAAAGAATTCCTAAAGACATTAACCCTCCAATTAAAACTAATTTAGTAACAGTACTTATAGAAGATGTTGTTAATAAAAAGGTTTTTAATCTTGCATAGCTAATGGTATCTTTTATATACTTTTTGCCAATATCGGTTGCACTATCTGAAGACTTGTTTATAGAATCGTATAAACTCATATATTATACAGTTTGTGTAAAAGATTCATTTTTTAAATCAACTCCTTTATCTTTTTGCAAATTTTTATTTTTTTCTTTTAATTCGGCTAATTTTCTTTCTAAGGTTGTAATCACGTCATCTGCTTTGTAACTAACGTTAGACATTACACTTTCTAATTGTGTTTCTAAATTCCCTTTTTGATCTGTATAAGTTGAAGCAACTTGCTCCTTTAATTCAGCAGCTCTTTCTGCTAATTTGTCTTTTGCAGCTAAAGCTTCTTCAGATATTTTTTGTCTTGTATTAATTCCTTTATCTGGTGCAAACAAAATTCCTAATGTTGCTCCAATTACTGTTCCTGCTAATAATCCTACTACTGTGTTGCTACTATTGCTCATTTTTTATATATTTTATGGTTTTTTGTTTGATGTTCAATTTTCTTTCTTAAAGAACAATACAAAGATACATTTAAAGTAAAATGGAACTTAACTCAAAAAAAACAAATTTTAACTCAAACAAAAACAAATTTAATCTTTTGTTTTGCAGATTTCTGCGCTAACCTATTAATTGCAAGAGTAGATAGTTGTAAAACTCTTGGGTAGCCACCTGTTACTTGGCAATCTCTCATTAAAATAATTAATTTTCCTGATGGCGTAAGCTGAACAGTTCCTGGCAAAACCGCAGATGTTAAGACCTGAGGCAAATTATTGGCAAATATTTCATTCAATTTTACACCCATTCTATTAAATTCATTAGAGATTGTAAAAATTTCAGTTGTTATTTTTTCCTGTTGATGTTCATTTAGCATTTTAAATTCTGAACCTTTAAAACATTGTAAATTTACATTTTTAAAATGATTTTGATCTATTTTAACAATTGATTTTGTGGGTAAAAAAGATTCTTTATGTTCCTTAAAAGGCAATAAATCTCCTTTTTCAACTTTATTTTTTTTAGTGATATTTCGATAAAAACTTCTACTGTTTAATTTTTTTTCTGATAAGAAACCACCTTTTATTGCTACATAACAACGAACACCATAATTTACATTCCCAAAAGATAGAATATCATTGGTATTAACCTGAATTCTTGAATTTAATAAAATAGGTTTATCATTAATGGTTGCCATAAAATCTCCACCAGAAATACAAATTATCGTTTGCTGTAAAAACTGAAATTTACAATTCCCTAAAGTAATTTCTAAAACTGCATCGTGTACAGAATTGTTTAGAACACTATTTGCTAAATCAGCAGTATAGGCATCCATAACTCCAGAAACAGGAACACCTAAGTTTGCAAAACCAACTCTGCCTTTATCTTGAATAGTTGTAAAAAAACCAGCTTTTAAAACTTTAAGCATTGTGTAAAGTTTTTATAAGTTGATAATTTTCGTATTCTATTTCTTTTTCAAGTTGATAAAATTCATTCAAAGAAACAGACTTGAATTTTATAAAATCGCCAGCTTTTGCAAAACAAGGGTTTGGTTTTTCAATATTAAAAAAATTGACAGGAGTTTTGCCAATAATATTCCAACCACCAGCAGAATTTTGCGGATACACACCTGTTTGCATCCCTCCTATTGCAACTGAACCTTTTGCGACATGTAATCTCGGATTTGGCTTTCTATCGAAAAATAATTGCTCATTTAAACCTCCTAAATATAAAAATCCAGGTAAAAAACCAATGAAGAAAATTTTGTAGATATTTTCTGAATGAATTTTTATAATTTCATCAATTTCTAAACTTGATTTTTTTGACATTTCTTGTAAATCAATTCCAAATTCTAAATCGTAACAAACAGGAATTTCCCATAAAAAATAATCTTGTTTTGTTGTTTTTAAAGTTGATGAATAAACTGACTTTAAGAGTGTAACTTCTTCATTAAAATTTTCAATAAATTCCTTAAAAATAATTGTGAGTGAGTTATAACCTTGTATTAAATCGATACAATTAACTTCTTTGCTAACTTTAATTTTTTCAATAAAAAGTAAAATATTATTTAGAACTTCAGCATCAATAATAGCTTGCCATTCTACAAGAATCGCTTTTTCTCCAAATTGTATATATGTTGGTTTTTTATTCAATTTTAAAACCTTCTTTTTCTAAATTTTGATGTAAACTTTTTACAATTTCAACAGCATTTTTAGTGTCTCCATGAACACAAAAAGTGTCTACTTTTAGTTTTATTTCAAACCCTGAAATTGTTTTTACTTGATTGTTTTTAATCATATTTAAAACATGATTTAACACCTCCTTTTCATCAATCAATAAAGGATTTTTATGAGTTCTAGAAACTAAAGATAAATCATCATTATAATTTCGATCAGCAAACGCTTCATATTTAATTTTGATGTTATTTTTCAAAGCAACTTTCTCAATAACAGAATTATAAGGAACATATAAAAAAGCATCTTTTAAATACTTTTGAGTTGCTTTGATAAACAAAATCGCTAATTTTTTATCGACAGCAATTGCATTATACAAAGCTCCATGAGGTTTTATATGATGTAGTTCTCCATCAAATAACGATAATCTTTCTAAAAATAAATCCAACTGGTTTTGAATGCTTTCTGTTAATTCTTCAGCAGTAATCTGCATCAACTTTCTACCAAAATTTTCTTTGTCAGGAAAAGATGGATGAGCTCCAATTTTCACATTATTTTCAATCGCTAATTTTATAGTTTCATCTATAGAATTTGCATCACCAAAATGACCTCCACAAGCAATATTGCAGGAGGAAATAAATGGCATTAATAAATGCTCATTTTCAACTCCTTCTCCAACATCACAATTAATATCGATATTTTTCATTTTATTTTTTATGATTTTGTCATGAGTTCTGATTTTCGCCACGAATTCACGAATTTTATTGCTGGTTTCAAAATGCAATTTCACAAATTAAAATTCCATTGAAATTTATAAAAATTAGTGACATTATTTTACACAACTGAGTAATATTTAATTCGTGAATTCGTGGCAACTTTTTTTTAAAAACCTAAAGCAAATCAAACACTTTTAATATTCCTTTTGCGCCTAAAAATATAGAAATTGCTAAAATTACAAACCCAAAAATATTTTGCTTTTTTGTGTTTACAAAAGTTCCTAAAACGTTCCTTTTATTCATAATCCACAATAAAATTCCTGCAATAATTGGCAATAACATTCCATTTGCAACTTGAGCAAACTTTATAATTTCTATTGGTTTTATACCTATTGATGAAAAAATAACGCCTAAAAACAAAATAATCATCCAAACCATTTTAAAAGATTTCGATTGCATATTTCCCTTTAAACCTAAACAACCTTGTGAAACATACGCTGCTGCTAAAGGTGCTGTAATTGCAGAAGTAATTCCTGCTGCAAACAAACCTAAAGCTAAAAAATATTTGGCAAATTCGCCATATAAAGGTGCTAAACCTTCTGCTAAATCTGTTACATTTAAAATATCTTTTGACGGAATTGAAGCTGCTGAAATAATAATTGCCATAGAAACCATTCCTCCTAAAATTATTGAAATAATAGTGTCTTTTTTTGCGAGCGAAACATCTTCTTTGTTCTTCCATCTTTCTTTTACCAAAGAAGCATGTAAAAACAAATTATAAGGCACAACTGTTGTACCAATTAAACCAATAACTGTTAACAAACTTTTCTCTGGAAATTTAGGAATAAACATTCCTTTTAAAACTTCTAAAATATTCGGTTGCGTTATAATTGCAGTAATTACAAAAGAAAAACTCATCAACAAAACCAAGGTAACCAAAGCTTTTTCAAGAAATTTATAACTGCTAATATATAAAAGCACAAAAGCAATTACACCAATTATTAAACTCATAAAATTGATAGAAAAATCACCAAAATTATATTTGAACTTGCCAAAAATAGTTTCTAATCCTAAAATTCCTCCACTGATATTTCCTGCTTCATAAGAAGCATTTCCTACTACAATTGCAGCTAAAATTAAGATAGTTATAAAGTGTTTTAAAAACGGAATTTTAATTTCTTCTCTAATAACTTCCGACAATCCTTTTTGAGAAATAATCCCCAATCTTGCAGCCATTTCTTGCAAAACGATGGTTGCAATAATGGATAATAACATTGTCCATAATAAATTGAATCCAAAATTTACACCAGCCAATGTACACAATGTAACAGTTCCTGGACCAATAAAAGCTGCAGCCACTAAAGTTCCTGGACCAATATTTTTGAAATATTTTTTTATCATTTATATAATATAATCAATTATTCATTCAAACTTTTATTAATGAATTGTCATTCTTTTAATCAACTCTTTAATATGTTTTTCGGAATGAATATAATATTTATTCTTTTTATTTCCTTTTAAAATTCTTTTTGAGTGTTCATTAATTCTTTGCATTCCAATTAATGAAAATTCCTTTGCTAAATATAAATTCCCTAAAAGTAGATTTACTTCTTTTAATATATTAGCTAATTCAATTTGATTTATAACTAAATATTTTTCCAAAATCTTAAGATTTCCCCCACATTTCAAATCTTCTGGTTTAATCCTATCAAAAGGGTAAGGAAAACTATTAAAATCTTTATAAAAGTTCAAGCCATAGTTTTCAAAAGCTTTCCAGATTGAATTTACGGATTCAATATTCTTTTCAAGATTATTACTAAAATACCAATGATGATCACCTTCTCCTATTGGTGAAAGTCTTTTTCTAATTAAACAACTTGCATAAGTTTGTTTCATGAAATCTATTCCATCCACTTTATTGATAAAATCAAAACTTATTGCTGTTTCGCAACAAACTTTTCCTCCATACCAACTACCTTGAATACCAAAAATATTTCCTATTTGGTTTTCTTGCATTTTCCTAAAATGAAAACCAGAACCTTTCCAATCTAAATCTCTAATTTTAGGTGAAAAATGTGTTGCTACTAATTTTTTGAATTCAGCTGCATTCATAATTTATTCGACTTTATTTTGTTTTTCAAAATATCTCAATAAATATACTTTTAAAAAACAAAAAAACACCTCAAAATTGAGGTGTTTTCTAAAAATATAATTCGCTGAAACTAGTTATGCAATTTCTATTTTATTATTATCTAAAATAACATTAAACTTTATTTCTGCTTTCAATGCTTTAAACACTTTAATTATGGTTTCGATAGTTGCACTATTGGCATTATTTTCAAGTTTGGATATTTGGGATTTATTGATACCTATTAATTCCCCCAATTTTTCTTGAGTTAATTTCTTTTCTTTTCGAGTTGTTCTAATCATTTGCCCTAACAAATCCATTCTTAACTCATATTCGTAGGCATCTCTTTCTTTAGTTCCTTTTTCTCCAACATATTTATCTTCCATTTCAGATAAACTATATGATTTCATTTTCGACATAATTTTTATTCTTAGATTTCTAAATATTGCTTTCTTATTTGTTCAGCTTTTGTAATTTCTTTTTGAGGTGTTTTTTGAGTCTTTTTTACGAATCCATTTGTTGCTATTACAAGCGTATTTCCTTTCTCACTTTTATCCCAAAAAGCTAATAAGCGAATTTGTTGATTAGAAAATCGAACTCTGAATTCCCAAATATCACTATTTAATTTTTTAAAAAATTTAGGATTATTTGTATTTTCAGCCATTCTGATATTTTGGAATAATTTCTTTTGAGTTTTATTGTCTAATAATCTTACAAACTCATCAGCAGATTCCAAAAATATCGTGTTAAAATTCTTCAACTAAGATTTATTTTATTCGTTACAAAGATACAAAAAGTTTCAATATTTAGCAACTTAATAAAATTAAGATACTTTAAAATAACAAAAAACACCTCAAAATTGAGGTGTTTTCTAAAATTATAATACCAATTTTATTTTCTAATACGCATATCTTTGAGGTCCTCCTCTACGAATTTCTTCGCTTGCAAATTCCTCAAATTGTTTAAAATTATGTCTAAATGCTTTCGATAATTTAAATGCAGTTTCATAATAAGCATCATCATTATTCCAAGTCGATCTTGGACTTAATAATTCTGTTGGCACTCCAGGACAAAATCTTGGTTGTGCAACTCCAAAAACTGAATGAATATGATAATTTTCGTACGTATAATCTGACAATTCTCCATTTAAAACAGCAGTAATCATTGCTCTTGTATATTTTAATGGCATTCTTCTTCCAACTCCATATTGGCCTCCAGACCAACCTGTGTTTACAAGCCATACATTAACACCAGCATCTTTCATTTTTTTACTTAGCATTTCTGCATATTTTGTAGGATGTAAAGGCATAAATGGAGCACCAAAACACGCTGAAAAATTAGGCGTAGGTTCTGTAACTCCTGCTTCTGTTCCTGCTACTTTTGCTGTGTAACCAGATATAAAATGATAAGCAGCCTGTGCTGGAGTCAGTTTTGATATTGGAGGCAAAACTCCAAAAGCATCCGCTGTTAAAAAGAAAATATTCTTCGGATTTTTACCAATAGATGGTTCCTTAATATTATCTATATGATAAATTGGGTAACTAACTCTAGTATTTTGAGTAATAGAAGTATCAGCAAAATCTACTACTCCATTTTCATCCATAACCACATTTTCTAAAATTGCACCTTTTTTAATCGCTGCAAAAATTTCTGGTTCTTGTTCTTGTGATAAATTAATCACTTTTGCATAACAACCACCTTCAAAATTAAATACGGTATTTTCTGCTGTCCAACCATGTTCATCATCACCAATTAAACTTCTGTTTGGATCTGTAGAAAGTGTTGTTTTTCCTGTTCCTGATAAACCAAAGAAAATTGCTGTATCTCCAGCTGCACCAACGTTTGCAGAACAATGCATTGGTAAGGTATTTTTATACACAGGTAAAATAAAATTTAAAGCAGAAAAAATTCCTTTTTTAATTTCGCCTGTATAACCTGTACCACCAATTAATGCTATTTTTTTAGTAAAATTTAAAATAGCAAAATTGTGTTGACGAGTTCCATCAACAGCTGCATCAGCCATAAAACCTGGTGCATTAATTACAGTCCATTCAGGAGAAAAATCTTTTAATTCTTCTTCTGTTGGTCGTAAAAACATATTGTAAGCAAACATATTGCTCCAAGGATATTCGTTTACAACCCTAATATTTAATTTGTAATTTTCGTCCGCACATGCATAACTATCTCTTACAAAAATTTCTTTTTCGGATAAATAATCGACAACTTTATCGTACAATTTATCAAATTTATCTTCTTCAAAAGGTAAATTAATTTTGCTCCACCAAACTTTATCTTCTGTAATACTGTCTTTTACAATAAAACGATCCATAGGAGATCGTCCCGTAAACTCGCCAGTATTAACTGCAATTGCTCCTAAAGAAGATTCTACTCCTTGTTCTTTTTGAAGTGTTTCTTGATGTAATTCGTTAGAAGTTAACTGATAACGAACTGTTGCATTTTTGATTCCTAGACTATTTAACGAAATCGATTTCGTATTTGTATCTACCATATCAATATTTTTAGTTTTTTTATGAGTTACAAAACTAATCAATATTTTAAAAACGACCTTATTTTTATTTATTTTATTTCTGCCTGTATTTTTTTAAGAAAATCATACCCATTGAAATCCAGCCAATTATAAAGAAAAAACCACCCAAAGGCGTTACAAACCAAATAGATTTTACTGTGATGGAAGTTAGTTGAATTGCATAAATTGAGCCTGAAAATAAAAGAATTCCCAAGATAAAAAGGTAGCTAATCGTGTTTTTTTGTTTGATAGAAAACCCATCATAAATATTTACAAATAATAAAATAATTGCATGGTACATTTGATAACGAACAGCCGTTTCAAAACTTAGTAATTGATCCGTTGTTAAACTTTCTTTTAAAGCATGCGCTCCAAAAGCACCTAAAATAACTGCTGATAATCCTAAAAAGCAAGCAATAATTAAATTTTTAAACATTTTAAAAGGTTTTTGTTTAATTTTTAACAAATTTAGTATCTTCGTTCAGACACAAAAATACAGCTTTCTTTTATGAAAAACATATTGATTATTGGTGCAGGGAAATCAAGTTCGTCTTTGATTAAATTATTAGTAGATAAATCTGATGCAGAACATTTGCACATAACTATTGGAGATTTATCAACCAAAAATGCAAAAAAAATCATCAACAATCATAAAAATGCAAAAGCAATTATTTTTGATGTTTTTAATGAAGAGCAACGTGAATCTGAAATTGAAAAATCAGATCTTGTGATATCGATGTTACCAGCAAGATTTCATATAGAAGCTGCTAAAAGTTGTATCAAACTTAAAAAACATTTGGTAACTGCTTCTTACATTTCTAAAGAGATAAAAGCGCTCGACAAAGAAGCCAAAGAAAATGGTTTGGTTTTTATGAATGAGATTGGTTTAGACCCAGGTTTAGATCACATGAGTGCTATGAAAGTTCTTGATAGAATTCGAGAAAAAAATGCAAAAATGTTGCTTTTTGAATCTTTTTGCGGTGGTTTAGTTGCACCTGAAAGCGATACCAATCTTTGGAATTACAAATTTACTTGGAACCCAAGAAACGTGGTTTTAGCAGGTCAAGGAGGAGCTGCCATGTTTATTCAAGAAAGTACTTATAAATATATTCCTTATCATAAATTATTCAGAAGAACAGAATTTTTAACAGTTGAAAAACAAAAATTCGAAGCCTACGCAAATAGAGATTCTTTAAAATACAGAAGTGTTTATGGTTTAGACGAAATTCCAACAATGTACAGAGGAACCATTAGAAAAGTCGGTTTTTCTAGAGCTTGGAATATTTTTGTACAATTAGGAATGACAGATGATTCTTACACTATAGAAAACTCAGAAACCATGAGTTATAGAGATTTTGTAAACTTATTTTTGGCTTATTCTCCCTCAGATTCTGTGGAATTGAAACTTCGCTCCTATTTAAAAATTGATCAAGATGATATGATGTGGGAAAAATTAATTGAACTCGATCTTTTTAATCCGAAGAAAAAAATAGGAATCTCGAATACTACTCCTGCTCAGGCACTTCAAAAAATATTAGAAGATTCTTGGACTTTGCAAGAACATGATAAAGACATGATTGTTATGCAACATCTTTTTGGGTACGAACTTGATGGAAAAAAACATCAAATTGAAAGTAGTTTAATTGTTGAAGGCGAAAACCAAACCTATACAGCAATGGCTAAAACAGTGGGTTTACCAATGGCAATTGCTGCTATAAATATTTTAAAAGGTAAAATTAAAACACCTGGAGTTCAAATACCAATTTCTAAGGAAGTGTATGAGCCTATTTTAAAAGAATTAGAAAATTACGGAATTAAATTTACCGAAAAAGAAGTTCCATATTTAGGTTATAATCCTAACAATGTTATAGGTTAACAAGAGTTTTAACTTTCTAGCAAGGGGTTTAAATCCCTTGTCTATCATTTTACATTTTCAAATAAAAATCCTTGGTTAAATTGATATATGCTTCTGTATATTGATGACGCTCTTTTTCTATAATTAAATGTTCTGAATTAATTTCTGTTGGATGAAAAGAAAACTCCATTAACACTCTTTTTACTTCGGATGTTAAATTCCCTTGAACTCTACAAATTCTATTTATAAATAAATGTTGTTCTTTGGCAATGTTGATAAAATTCTCCTCTTCTTTATAAGGAATTACAATTGCAAATTTTCCATCCGAAGAAAGAATTTTCACAACACCAGTAATCAATTCTAAAAATGATAAAGAACTTGTAAAACGTGCTTTATTTCTAGCATCACTTTCAGTTTCAAATTCGTCAGTATAAAAAGGTGGGTTTGTAACGATTAAATCATAAGTTTCCTCTTCTTCTGCAATTTCATCAGCAAAATTTTGAAAAGTACTATTGTAACAATATAAACGATCTCCCCAATCAGATTCTTCAAAATTGGCAACAGTTTGTTCGTACGCATTTTCATCAACCTCAACAGCATCAATTGTCATGGCATCACTTCTTTGAGCAAGCATTAAGCCAATAACTCCAGTTCCTGATCCAATATCTAAAATTGTGTCAGGAAAATTATCCAAAGTACACCAAGCACCTAATAAAACACCATCAGTACCAACCTTCATAGCTGTTTTATCTTGATGAACTGTAAACTCCTTAAATTGAA
>Ga0115565_10000679_pt1 | contig 29030 bp, 27 predicted proteins | sample COGITO_mtgs_1105_FD_87199 | JGI IMG/M metagenome (GOLD analysis project Ga0115565, IMG submission 87199) | Pelagic marine microbial communities from North Sea - COGITO_mtgs_110530 | ecosystem: Environmental > Aquatic > Marine > Epipelagic | place: Germany:Helgoland, sampling site Kabeltonne... | reverse complement strand
GCAAGTTAATGGAGGTTACGCGCTTGCGGCAAACGCCCATTATTACGTTTATGAACAAATTAGATCGCGATATACGAGATCCGATGGAGTTGCTAGACGAAGTCGAAACCGAACTCAATATGATGTGCGCACCGATTACATGGCCTATCGGTTGTGGTAAGCAATTCAAAGGTGTTTATCATCTAGAACGTGATCAGATTATTCTTTACAAAAGCGGCCATGGCCATGAAATTCAAAAAGTTAAGATTATCGAGGGACTTAAAAACCCCGAAGTTGAAACGGCTATTGGCAGTGGTTTGTTGGAAACGTTACTCGAAGAGCTCGAACTTGTGCAAGGTGCTAGCAACGAATTTGACGCAGAATTATTCTTAAGCGGTCACTTGACCCCAGTATTTTTTGGCACGGCCTTAGGCAACTTCGGTGTTGATCACATGTTGGATGGCCTGGTTGAATGGGCACCTGCACCGCAGGGACGAGAAAATGATTCAGGTTCAGTGAGCGCAACAGATGAAAAGTTCAGTGGTTTCGTGTTTAAAATACAAGCTAACATGGACCCTAAGCACCGTGACCGTATTGCATTTTGTCGAATTGTATCAGGCAAGTACCAAAAAGGCATGAAAATGCATCATACCCGAATCGAAAAAGATGTGCGTATATCAGACGCTTTGACATTTTTGGCGGGAGATCGTTCGTTACTAGAAGAAGCATACGCAGGCGACATTATCGGACTGCATAACCACGGTTCTATTCGCATTGGTGACACGTTTACAACAGGTGACAAATATCGTTTTACAGGTATTCCAAACTTTGCACCCGAATTATTTAAGCGTATTCGCTTAAAAGACCCGTTAAAGCAAAAGCAACTGTTAAAAGGGCTCATTCAATTAGCGGAAGAAGGGGCCGTCCAGGTGTTTCGACCATTGCAAAATAATGATTTGATTGTCGGTGCGGTTGGCGTGTTGCAGTTCGACGTTGTCGTTGCTCGACTCAAAGGCGAGTACAACGTTGAGGCTATTTACGAATCGGTCGGCGTAGCGACTGCTCGTTGGGTTTACGGTGATGATCGAAAAGTTGATGAATTTCAGCGCAAGGCACAAGCAAATTTAGCCTTAGATGGCGGTAATAATCTGACTTATATTGCGCCTACGATGGTTAATTTAGCACTTGCTAAAGAGCGCTATCCTGACATTCAATTCCATACAACTCGCGAACACTAAGGCCACTGCTACATGAATATTCATCAATTACTTTCGCAACGATTTATCCAAGCCTTGGCAAAAATCAACATCGATGATGCTCGCGTGCCTATCAGTCGCAGCACGCGACCTGAATTTGGCGACTACCAATTCAATGGGGCGATGGCACTTGCGAAACAGCTAAAGCAAAAACCGCGTGATATCGCACAGCTGATTTTAGACAATCTCGACCTTGATGATATCGCTGATAAGTTAGAAATAGCGGGTCCTGGTTTTATTAATATACATTTAAAAAACAGCTGGTTGAGTACTTGGCTAGAGCAAGCGTCGCGTGACGAACGTTTAACAGTACAAGCGCACAAATCTGATAATGTCGTGGTCGATTATTCTTCACCTAATTTGGCTAAAGAAATGCACGTTGGACACTTACGAAGCACGATAATTGGTGATGCAGTAGCCAAAGTGCTTGAGTTTTTGGGCCACAATGTAATTCGACAAAATCATATGGGTGACTGGGGTACTCAATTTGGCATGCTGTTAGCGCATTTAAATGACAAACTGTCAGAATCAAACGTTGCCGAAACCGCACTTAGCGATTTAGAAGACTTTTATCGTGAGGCCAAAGTACGCTTTGATCATGAAAATGGTTTTGCTGATAGAGCCAGAGAATATGTAGTTAAGTTACAAGGTGGCGACAGTAGCTGCTTAGCGCTTTGGCAGCAATTCATAGATGTGTCAATAACGCATAGCGAAGAGGTTTACCACAAATTGAATGTCTCTTTGACTCGCAATGATGTAATGGGAGAGAGTGCATATAATCCAGATTTACCGAGGGTAATAGAAGATTTGAGCACCCGCGATATAGCCGTTCTTGACCAAGGCGCAAAAGTAGTGTTCTTGCCAGAAATGGCTGATAAGGAAGGTAATCCAGCGGTTTACATTGTGCAGAAATCTGGAGGAGGATACCTCTACGCAACAACCGATTTGGCTGCTATTCGTTACCGTTCAATGCATTTAAAAGCGGATAGAACGCTAATATTTACAGATGCTAGACAGGCTTTGCACTTTAAGCAAACAGAAGTGGTGGCGCGCAAAGCGGGTTATATCAATGACAATGAAAGCTATGAGCATTGTCCCTTTGGTATGATGCTAGGCAAAGACAGCAAACCTTTCAAAACACGAACGGGAGCAACTATAAAGCTGACTGATCTACTGGATGAAGCAATTGAGAGAGCCGCTGTTCTGATTGCACAAAGAAGTGGTGAACTTTCAGCTTCACAGCAGCAACATGTTGCCAAAGTTGTGGGTATAGGCGCCGTAAAATACGCCGATCTAAGCAAAAATCGCACGACAGATTATATTTTTGACTGGGATACGATGCTTAGTTTTGAAGGTAATACGGCTCCCTACTTACAATACGCCTATACGCGCGTGCGCAGCATCTTTAGAAAAGCGAATGTCGATATGCATAGCATCGATACAGCTATTCGAGTTGAATCTGCGTCTGAGCATGATTTGAGTGTTAAACTAATGCAGTTTGACGAAGTACTTGAGGCCGTTTGCAAGGATGCGACACCTCATCTGCTTTGCACGTATCTTTACGATCTCGCGAGTGCATTTATGCGCTTTTATGAGGCAAACCCAATACTAAAAGTGGGTATCAGCGATGACGTTAAGCAATCACGATTGTCTATTGCAGCCGTAACCGCGCGAACACTCAAAACAGGTTTGAACATCCTAGGGATTGAAACGCTCGAATCTATGTGACATTGCATAAAGGGTTTTTGTTGATGATTAGAAACGTTGCCGTCGTGCAGCGTTTTTTTTTAGTTTTTATAATACTAGTGGTTTTCACTAAAAATTAGTTGATGCGACAATACTCTGTAAACTGCGTTTAACTAAGTCTATGTTATTCATAGTTATTATATTTGGACTAATATTTGCTGTGTGGTTGACGTAGCACTATGTGGTCGTAGTGTAATGTGTTTACACATTTAATTTATGTGAACTGCGTTCATATTTACATCTACTCAAAATAAAATAATATGAATCGGCGACAGTGGTTGCGGTTCACAACACAAAAAGGAAACAACAATGGCTATTAATCTTTGGACATTTTTGGCAATGGGCGCGGTTGGTGGTATCGCATTCGCCATTGTTACAACAATCAACGTGCACAAGCATAAAATGAAAAAGCTTGAAATAGAGGCCTTAAACTTAAAGGCTGCGCAGCCAGAGCTTGATGCATTGCGCGCTGATGTCGAAAAGATGGTTGCTGATAAACTATTAGCTCAGTCAAAACGTATTGAAGTACTAGAAGCGATCGTAACGGATAAAAATTACGATTTACGAGAAAAAATAAGCAGTCTGTAATAATAGGAATTGAAATGGCGAAGATACTAGCGTTTTCTGGCAGTGGACGTAAACACTCATTTAACTATCTAATTGTTCAAGCCGCTGCTCAAGGCGCTAGGGCGGCTGGGGCGGATGTCACAGTGATTGATATGAGTGAGTTTGACATGCCGATCTTTACCGAAGATTTAGAAGCGGAAGTCGGCATGCCAGCAAAAGCCAAAGCCTTTAAAGACTTGTTGATGGCGCATGACGGTTTTTTAATTGCCAGTCCGGAATATAATTCGGGGTACAGTGCTTTATTGAAAAATGCAATTGATTGGGCATCCAGAAAACAAGAAGGTGAAAAGCCTTTGCAGGCATTTAAAGGCAAAGCGGTTGCAATCATGGCCGCCTCTCCCGGTGGCTTAGGCGGTCTTCGCGGGCTGGTGCCCTTAAGAATGTTATTAGGTAATATTGGTATGTTCGTACTGCCGAATCAACTAGCGGTAAGCAGTGTTGCCAATGTAGTAGATGAGCAAAATACCTTAAACGATGAAAAAACACAGAAAAATCTTGAAGAGTTAGGCAAGTGCTTAGTTGAGTTTCTGGGGTAAAGCGACCTAAGGCTCTGAGGCTTGTATGCAGGATGTTGAAAAGTACGCAGCGTAGGCAATGGCAGCGTACTCTTTTTGTGTTTCAAAAATGTTTTGGTGATGATATAAAAAGTATTATCAAATCACGTTAAGCGGTAAATCCATCGTATAGTTCCAATGGTAGTGGAAAATCGTCGCTTCATTAGGCATCGGTCCGACTTTGTATACCAATTTGCCCAGCCCATTGTTTATTTTGTATCGAAACACATTGTTAGGTTCAACAGTCTTTGTGCTCTCATCCGCATTCATCGCTGCTATCAATGCTTGTTTTAATGTTGTGTCGTCCGATGCTGCGTGTTTCGCTGCGCTGCCGTCCTTATAAAGCTTATAGGTCACGAACACTCCGTTTACATAAACTTTCGCTGAATCCGTTAACATTACTCTGGCCATATTCACCTCTCATTGTTGTTTTTGTCCTTAGAGTGTAATGGGTGGTTAAAATTTATACAAGAACTAGCCGCCATTGCTTTATCCCTATTAAAAGCATTGGTTTTTAGGTAATATCCTCAGCACAGATTTAACGATATTTTGAGTTTAATTAGCTATTTATGTTTGAAACCAATCCGATCCTGACCTCGATCGCAGATGTTCGTGCCAGAACAGAACTGCTTAGGGGGTATCTTTGACCTCGACGTTAAGACAGAGCGCTTAGAAGAAGTCTCGCGCGAATTAGAATCACCTGACGTATGGAACAACCCTGAGTACGCCCAAGCACTCGGAAAAGAAAAAGTCGCTTTAGAGCTGGTCGTAAATACGATAGTCGAGCTTACCCAAGGCACTGATGATATTGAAGGCCTTGTTGAATTAGCGGTCGAAGCACACGATCAGGATACATTTGACGAGGCCAGCACTGAACTTCAAGGTTTGATTCAATCCCTCGAAAAATTAGAGTTTAGACGCATGTTCTCAGGACCCAATGATGCCAACGACGGATACTTAGATATTCAGTCTGGTTCTGGCGGGACGGAGGCTCAAGATTGGGCGAACATGCTACTGCGAATGTATTTGCGTTGGGGTGAGGAGCATGGCTTTAAAACCGAGTTAATTGAAGTCTCAGATGGCGATGTCGCCGGCATAAAAAGTGCGACGATTCGTTTTGGCGGTGACTATGCTTTTGGCTGGTTGCGCACAGAAACAGGGGTACATCGTTTAGTCAGAAAGTCACCGTTTGATTCAGGTAGTCGGCGTCATACTTCATTCGCATCTGCGTTCGCCTACCCCGAAGTCGATGATGATATCGATGTCGAGATCAACCCGTCTGACTTGCGTATTGACACTTATCGCGCGTCTGGTGCAGGTGGTCAGCACGTTAACAGAACTGACTCTGCGGTCAGGATTACACATTTGCCGACGAATATCGTGGTGCAATGTCAAAATGATCGTTCTCAGCACAAAAACAAAGATCAGGCGATGAAACAACTCAAAGCTAAAATATATGAGTTTGAGTTACAAAAGCAAAATGCAGAAAAACAAGCAATGGAAGACAACAAATCTGACATTGGTTGGGGCAGTCAAATCCGCAGCTATGTATTAGATGATTCGAGAATAAAAGATCTGCGCACCGGCGTAGAAACTAGAAACACCCAAGCCGTGTTAGACGGTGACTTAGACAAAGTTATTGAAGCCAGCCTAAAGTCTGGCTTGTAGAAAAACTGATAAAGGGTAAAACATGAGCGACCACCAGCAAGACGAAAATAAATTAATCGCAGAGCGCAGAGCAAAGCTTGCGGTAATCAGAGAAAACTGCCCCTCAAACGGTTTTCCTAATCAGTTTGAACGCAAACACTATGCTAACGACTTACAGCTTACTTTTGGTGAAAAAGATAAAGAAACGTTAGCAGAAGAGGGTAACAAAGTCAGCATCGCGGGTCGTATTATGGCCAAAAGAGGGCCTTTTATATTGCTTCAGGATATGTCGGGGCAGATTCAGTCATATGCGGCTAAAGATACTCAAAAGGACATAAAAGAAAAATACGGTAGCCTAGATATCGGAGATATCATTGGTGTGTCAGGTGATTTGCATAAGTCAGGTAAAGGAGATTTATATGTGACCATGGACCACTATCAATTGCTGACCAAAGCCCTGCGCCCTTTGCCAGAAAAATTTCATGGTCTGGCTGATCAAGAGACCAAGTATCGTCAACGTTATGTTGATTTGATTACTAATACCGATACGCGTGCGACGTTCAAAATACGTAGCAAAATCGTTTCCGGGATTAGACAGTTTTTAATTGAGCGTGATTTCTTAGAAGTCGAAACCCCTATGTTGCAAGTTATTCCTGGTGGTGCAAGCGCAAAACCTTTTACCACGCACCACAATGCGATGGACATCGATATGTATCTTCGTATTGCGCCCGAACTCTATCTTAAGCGCTTGGTGGTAGGCGGTTTTGAGCGTGTGTTTGAAATTAATCGTAACTTCCGCAACGAGGGGCTGTCTACACGGCATAACCCTGAGTTTACGATGCTTGAATTTTATCAAGCTTACGCTGACTATAAAGATTTGATGAACACCACTGAAGACATGCTGCGTTACTTAGCAAAAACAGTCTTGGGTACTAACGTAGTGCAAAATACTATTCGAAACAGTCAAGGAGAGGTTGTTGAGACAAAGTCGTATGATTTTGACCAGCCTTTTCTACGTTTAAGCATGGCTGACGCAGTACTCAAGTACTGGCCAGAAGCCGATCATAAGGCTATCAAAGATCCTGAAAATCATCTTCCCGAAATGAAAGCCATGGCCAAACAACTGCACATAAAAGAACCTGAGGTCGATGGTGTTTGGGGAGCTGGTAAATATTTATGTGAAATATTTGAAGCGACGGCAGAAGAAAAACTTGATCAACCCACGTTTATTACTCAATATCCATGGGAGGTTTCGCCACTGGCACGACGCAACGACGAAAACCCTTTTGTCACAGACCGTTTTGAATTTTTTGTTGGTGGGCGTGAATTAGCCAATGGTTTCTCGGAGTTAAACGATTCTGAAGATCAGGCTGCGCGCTTCAAAAAACAAGTCGAAGAAAAAGACGCAGGTGATGATGAGGCCATGCATTTTGATGAAGATTATATAACTGCCTTGGAATATGGCATGCCGCCTACAGCGGGTGAAGGAATTGGTATAGATAGACTTGTCATGTTGTTTACAGATAGTCCGACAATCAAAGATGTAATCCTATTTCCACATATGAAGCCATTGTCTGGCGACAATTAACTGATTTGTTTTTGACAGCAATCCTTAAGTAGCTCTTAGTGAATGCTTTCTAATTGTCTGATTTGTCGATATAGAGACTCAATAAAGGGCAGTTTTAACTGCCCTTTATTGCGCAGTATATAACCCAAAATGCCATCGACCTCAGTTTTACGTTGGTGCTTGATATCCTCGCGCATCGAGCAGCTATTATTGAATGTATTAAGGATCACCTGCTCGATACTCGTAAATAATGACGCTTTACTTAGTTTTTTAGTGCCTGAGCGCTTATTCAAATGCTCGTAAGCTTGCCATACTTCCATAAACAAGATGTGCAAGTCATGACGCTCATCCAGCAATCCGCCGTTGTTGACATCTTTGATGGTGCACAAGGGATTAATCAGAGCATTGATAGCAAGTTTATGAAAAAGCGCACTCCTAATGTCTGTATGCAATATTGGCTGGGGATGATTCGCCAAGATTAGTTTTTCAATCAATGCTTGCTGTGAGCTTGTTAGCGTTTTGAGGTTAACCCAACCAAAATCTAGCTTTCCTATCGCTGTCTGCTGATAGTGTGCGACGTCTGATTGGTAAGCTGCATCTGTTGTGGTACCAACCAATAATGGTTGTTCGGGCAATTGCTCTTGAATTGCTTCGATTCCACCCATGCCATTTTGTAATAAGAAAATTACGGTTGTTGGGCTAATCAGGTCTTTTATTTCTGCTATCAATGCTGCAACTTGGTAGCACTTTACGGGCACTATTAATAGATCTACAGCGCAAAGTGAGTGCAATGAGAATACATCGTGTTGATGAGCAAGTGGATAATTTTCTGCATTTACACTTGTGATTGTGTTAAACGTTGCAGTCTTTGTTTTTGACCGTACAAAGGTTAATATTTTAGACGTTGGATCAGTGCTGGCGATTTGATGATTGGCAACATCGCAGGTGAAATAGTAAGCCATTACGCTGCCAATAGCCCCTGTGCCCACAATGCCGATTTTAGTACGAGGCATTAGTGAGGCCATACGATATGCTCTGGTCGGCCGTGTAACTCAAATAGCGTGTCAAAATCACACTGCTCAAAATACGAACCTTGTGTTGGCAAACACTTGAAATCGTAGTGTATATTATTAATGCTAAATGCAAGTCTGTAACTGTGGAGATACAATCTATCTGTTGTTGTTCCTTTGTAACGGATGTCGCCTAAAATCGGTGCGCTCAGTGATTTTAAGCATACTCTTATCTGATGTGTTTTACCGGTTTTGGGTCGACACACAAAAAGGCGTATGGATGCCGCTACAGAATATGACTTTAATTGTGTGATCGCAGGATTTTCTTGTGTTGTGTTGAGCATGTAGCTCCCGTTGCGGGCTTTGCTCATATCGCCGACTATCTTACCTTGCTTCTTCTTTGGTTTTTTATCAGATAATGCTAAGTAGAGTTTATCGATGCACCTGCTTTCAAATAGTTCACCAAAGGTTGCTGCGGTGCGTTGATTTTTTGCTAGTACCATGCAGCCAGACGTTGGGGTGTCTAGACGATGAACCAAGAAGAGAGAAACATTGTTTAACTGCGCTTTTAAATAGCAGACTAAACTGTTTTTACCGTGCATTGGCACTTCAATTGGTTTGTTAATAACAACGAAGTCATCATTTTCGAAAAGCAGGTCTATTTTCATTTACAAGGTGATGCGAAAAACGTTAGGTTGCACGGATTAACTGAATTGCCTCGGCGTATTTTAATTCTTCTATCAACACGATAAGGCGTTGACCATCACTATCGTCTAATTTGATTGAGGAAACTAACTCTACTAGGCTGTCATCATCAATAAACTCGCTCCTTTCAAGGCGCTTCAGCAACGTTGCTTTGCCATTTTCTTTACTGATGCCAGTTTCTACCATATCGACTCTACCGGGAGCTTGGTCTAAATCTAGCTCTCTGATGTGCTTACATGTGTCTACCATGATCTGGCTATAGTGTGCAAACGACTCATCAGAGAATTTCTTCTCGCGCAATTCAGCATCAAACTCACTAGAAGACTTGTACAAAGCTTGTAGGCCCAAATTGCCAGCAATACCCTTGGTTGTGTGCACTCTTATTTTGGCTTTTTCGAAATCATTTTGATTAATGGCGTCTTGTATCTCTGCTGGGTTTTGCTCAAACTCGATTACAAATTTGTTCAACATTTTGTCCAAAAGAGCTTTGTTTCCACCGAGTTGAGATAATCCGAACTCATAGTTGAACAAAGGCGCTGTATTACTCATAATTTTTTCCAACATTTGCGGCTAAACATTTCTACTTACCTAGTGTACTCTGTTGGCAATAAAAAGCACATCGAAAAGTAGTAGAGTCTTATATGATCTTCACCCGTATTGCAAACGCGCCTTTGTTCTCCAAGCTTATATTTACAGTCGGAATAAGTACCATTATTTTAATTGGTTTAATCAGTTGTTCGTCACAGAATCTTGGCGAATCAAGTACTGGCCTTACCACAAAATCCAACATCCTTTCGATTGAGCACGAGATAGTGACGCTTGAAAATGGCTTAACGGTGATCTTGCATCAAGATGATTCAGATCCGTTGGTTAACGTTAACGTCACGTATCACGTTGGATCGGCCCGAGAGGAATATGGTAAATCTGGCTTCGCGCATTTCTTCGAGCATATGATGTTTCAAGGGTCTGAAAACGTCGCGGACGAAGAGCATTTTAGGATTGTCACCGAGGCAGGTGGCAGCATGAATGGAAGTACCAATTCTGACATTACTAACTACTATCAGACAGTGCCCCTTAATCAGCTTGAAAAAGTGCTATGGTTGGAAGCAGACAGAATGGGGTTCTTGCTAGATGCAGTCACTCAAGAAAAGTTTGAAACTCAACGAGAAACCGTAAAAAACGAACGTGGTCAGCGTATCGATAATCGCCCTTATGGTTTGAGATCCGAAAAAATCGGTGAAGCCTTATATCCAATAGGACATCCTTATTCGTGGTCTGTCATTGGCTATGTTGAAGATTTAAATCGAGTTGACGTCAATGATCTAAAAGCATTTTTTCAAAAATGGTATGGCCCCAATAATGCTGTGCTTACTGTGGGAGGCGATATTGACAAAGCGCAGACGCTAACGTGGATAAAAAAATACTTTGGCAGCATTCCAGCAGGCCCTAGCGTAGAAAAAGCCGATAAACAACCCGCTAAGCTAGAGAATGATCGCTATCTAACGCTAGAAGACAAAGTACACCTTCCCTTGCTACAAATAACCTTGCCTACTGTTTACGCGGGTCATACTGATGAAGCGCCTCTAGACGTGCTGGCTGATATATTGGGCAGTGGAAAGACCTCACTGTTTTACAAAAATATGGTAAAGAATGGCCTTGCCGTGCAGGCTGCCGTTAGTCATCCCTGCCGAGAATTAGCGTGTGAGTTTAACTTGCTTGCTCTAGCAAATCCTGACGAAGTTGACGACTTGTCTCAGCTCCACAAGATAATTAATGATACCTTGCGAGAGTTTGAAATAAGAGGTGTACAGCCAGATGATCTGAAACGTACCAAAACGAGCATAGAAGCGGGCTCTATTTTTGGCCTACAAAGCGTCGAAGGAAAGGTAAGACAGCTCGCTAATGGACAAGTATTTTATGCACAGGCCGATCGTGTTCAGACCGACCTAAATCGTTATAACATGGTCACCGCAGAGGATGTGATGCGAGTCTTTCAGCAATACATAAAAGATAAGCCAGCGGTAAACTTGAGTATTGTTCCAGTAGGACAGCCAGAACTTCAAGCATTTGAGCCCAATTTTGAGCTTCCCGAGAGAGTATTTGAAGCAACTGCTAAGCAATCGGCCTCTGATACTGTTGCTAATGTATCAACACAAGTGCAAGCAAACACAATAGTTGACAACTTTGACCGTTCAGTACCACCCAAGGCGGGGGTTAATCCAAACATCAGCCTTCCTGATTTTTGGCGCGATGAGCTTAGCAACGGGATTGAAATATTGGGTGTTAACTCTGACGAAACGCCAACCGTTACGCTTTACTTGGCAATGGAAGGGGGCGTGTTATTAGATCCTATCGATAAACCGGGGGTGGCTATCTTAACCGCTCAGATGATGAATGAATCGACTAAGCGCTCTAGCAACGAAGAATTATCTAATCGCTTAGCCTTGTTAGGAAGCAGCGTTGGGTTTAGCGCATCCGGACGATACACTAATTTGTATGTTAGTAGTCTTCGCAAAAACATCTCCGCTACCTTGGAGATTATGAACGAAAAACTGTTTTCGCCAGGATTTCAGCAGAGCGATTTTGATCGTCTAAAGCAACGCATGTTGCAAGGTATGCAACAAAGTTTAAAAAACCCTTCTATTTTGGCAAATAGAGCACAAAACATGGTTTTGTATGGCACTGAATCACGAGTGGGCTTGCCCGACGAAGGCACACTAGCCAGCATTCAAAGCATCACGTTAGAAGACCTTAAGCAGTTCTACGAAAAATTCTATCGCCCCAACATTGCTCAAATAGTTATCGTTGGTGATATTGAGCAGGACGAAATGGTCGCCAAGCTGTCGGGCTTGCTCAAATGGCAAGTGCAAGAAGTGTCTATTCCCACCTTTAAGGGCTCAGCGAATCAGGCTAGCAGAAAGGTGTACTTGGTTGACAATCCTGATTCAGTGCAATCCGTTGTGTCTCTGTTTAGACCTGCAATGGTATTTGATGCAGACGCTGATTACTTTAAAGCGACACTCATGAACTTTCCGTTAGGAGGGATGTTTAATAGTCGAATTAATCTTAACTTACGTGAAGATAAAGGCTACACCTATGGTGCGCGCAGTGGTTTTTCTGGCGGTAAGGATTTAGGCGAATTTAGTGCCGGTGCTGATGTTGCGGCGGAGCATACCGTCGCCTCTATTGAGCAGTTTATTGCCGAGCTAACGCGTTACCAACTAGACGGTATGAATGAACAAGAGTTACAGATGATGAAACGCTCTATTACGCAGCGAGATGCGCTTAGATATGAAACACCTGATAGCAAAGCGGGTTTTTTGATACAGCTATTAAATTATGATTTGTCAGGTGATTACAGAGAAAAACAGACTCAAATAATCAATCAAATCGGTATACGTGAGCTTAACAAATTAGCGCAGCAATGGCTTGACCCCAACAGTATGGACATTTTAGTGGTTGGAGATGCAAAAAATTTGCAACAATCCTTACAAAGCTTAGGGAGAGAAATCATTATCTTGGACGTGCCTAGATAGACGTTTTATAATACACTTGCGCCATACCATTTAACATTGTTAGATTTATTTGCCTACAGTTAACCAGGCAGTTTATCACTCGATAAACCGCCTGGTTAACTGAAAAAGGTTCTTACAGCAAAAATATCGGAATATTCATTTGACCAATTCAACCGTTGACTTTCAACTCCGCCTCAATGCTTTATCTCAACCTGTTTTTCAAAGGAGCTTGCCTAATATTAAACATGGCGTTGAGCGTGAGGCTTTGAGAGTCAAACCCTCCGGTGGCCTTGCTGATACAGGTCACCCAACAGCGTTAGGTGCACCCTTGTCGCATGAGTCAATCACCACTGATTTTTCTGAAGCCTTGTTGGAGTTTATTACACCGCCAGAGACCTCTATCCGCACCAGCATTGCTCAGCTCGCAGATATCCACAAGTTTGTGCAGGATAATATTGGGGACGAATACCTTTGGCCATTAAGCATGCCGTGTTTTGTGAGTAAAGAGACTAATATTCCGATAGCGCGTTATGGCAGCTCTAACATAGCGCAGATGAAAGAGGTTTATCGTAAAGGTTTACATAATCGCTACGGCAGTATGATGCAAGTAATTGCGGGTGTGCATTTCAATTTCTCTCTGTCTGATGATTTTTGGCGGGCTTGGTGCGAATTGCATAGTACCGACGCGAATAAAACCACGATTAGTAATTATTACTTCGATCTAATTCGAAACTTTAAGCGCTTGGCGTGGATAATTCCTTATTTGTATGGTGCTTCTCCTGCTTTGTGTCAGTCGTTTTTAGGGGGCAAAAAGCACAAATATGATTTTAAGAAATTAGGTAAAGGCACTTTGTATTTACCTTATGCAACATCATTGCGCATGAGCGACATGGGTTACACAAGCGCTGAGCAAGCGTCTCTTAATATTTGCTATAACGATCTTTCATCTTATGTAAAAACAGTGAGAGCAGCAATTAACAAAGCATCCGTTCAATATGCGGGTTTTCCTGCGGGTGAAAACGGTGATTGGCAGCAACTCAATACCAATGTTTTGCAAATAGAAAACGAACTATATTCACCGATTAGGCCTAAACAAGTTGCCAAATCACTCGAAAAGCCATCTGACGCTCTCGAAAATAGAGGCGTGAGTTACATTGAAGTGCGTGCATTGGATGTCAATCCGTTTTCGAGTATCGGTATCAAAGCTCAGCAATTTTATTTTCTGGATACTTTTTTGCTTTACTGTCTAATGCAACCTTCAGAAAAATTTGGCGCCGATGAATATCCAGAAGCAGATAAGAACCTGACAAGTGTTGTCTTGGAGGGGCGCAAACCAGGCTTAACGTTGCAAGACGGTGGGGCAGACAGGACGCTCAAGGACTGGGCTAATGCCATCTTTGATGATCTCGCAAAAATTGCACTGCATCTTGATACTGCCAACAGTACTGACTGTTACAGTAAATCTGTCAGTCTGGAGCTTAAAAAAATTGATGATGCTAATAATACACCATCAGCGATGTGGCTTAATCAGTTGATAGATATTAATGCTGACAATGGCGAAGTGGGCTTAAAAACGGCGTTTGCCTATAAAGAGCATGCGTTAGACTTTGACTACATTCATTTTAATCAGGCAACGTTTAAGCAACAAGCGGAAGACTCAGTGCAAAGCCTCAGAAAAATCGAAGCGAATGATAAAGTCGACTTTGGTACGTTTGTTACACAGTATTTTGCAGACAAAAAAAATGCCTGATATCGTCAGGCATTAAGGAGTTGTCAGGGAAACACTTGAAAACTCGAACACACTTATAAGAGCGAAAGATGCGGCATAAGTTCACACTGAATGTAAAAAAAATTTATACATATCCCTTACTGATGATTGCAAGCTTATTTTTAGCGGCCTGCAGCACTGTGCCACCTAAAGAAAAAGAAGACTTATGTGAAATATTTTATGAAAAGCGGGATTGGTTCGATGCCGCGCAGGACATGAAGGATGAATGGGGCGTGCCAATCCATGTCCCCATGGCAATGATGTACCAAGAAAGTTCTTTTCGACATAACGCTTTGCCCCCTCGTGATTATATTGTGTTTGGTCTTATTCCTTGGGGCAGAGTTAGTAGCGCATATGGCTATTCTCAAGCGAAAACCATGACATGGGATGATTACAAGCGCGAAACGGGCAGCTTGTTTGCAAATAGAGAAAACTTTGAAGATGCAATAGATTTTATGGGCTGGTTTATTTCCAAAACGCACAAAATTAACAAAGTATCTAAATGGGATGCTAACAAGCAGTATCTTAATTATCATGAGGGTTGGGGAGGCTTCAAGCGTCGATCTTATGATAAAAAGCCATGGTTGGTAAACGTTGCAAAGAAAGTAGATAAGCGAGCTAAGCGTTATGCTCAACAGCTCAAAAAGTGTGAAGCAGACTTAAGTAAAAATTGGTTTATGCGTTTAATCACCTGATAAACAAGTCCTTGAACAGCAAAACATTGATCTAGATTAAGGTTTTGAGACGCAATCCAACAAAGTATTTCATAACTTGATCGAGATCATAATACCACCTCAGCAATTCAACTACTCTTAGCTCAACAACGCAAACCAATATTAACCAGAGTATGAGGTGATTTATGCTTTTCATGTTACTAAAAGATCCAGTCGTTTGGGGCTCACTGTTAGGTATTTTAATTATGCTAGTGATGAGTGCTTACTATACTTATTTGTTTATTCACAACAGCTCACCTGATTATGATGATAAAGCCTAATTAGCTCTTTTTGGGTCAATTGTCAGCACAGCTTGGTTTAGTCGTACTTGCCGCCGACCTGGTCTTGTTCGACCAATACTAACAATGCACCGTTGCCACCCCATTCAAGCGGGGCTTGGTGAAATCCTGCAACATGAGGATGCTGAACCAACCAACTCGGTACTCGACGTTTTAGTATGCCGCTACCAACGCCGTGTACGATTGATACGCATTGATAGTGCCGTTTCCGAGCCTCGTGCAATAATGCAGCAATTTCAAATTTTGCAGTTTCGCTATTAAACCCATGTAGGTCGAGTTCTAAATCCGGCTGGATGTCGCCTCTGCGTATCATTTTGACCAAATCAGAGCGTTCGTTTTCACGTACGTATTTAAGCGGCCCTATGTCGCTAAAAGTAGCCTCAAAACCATCTGAGAATTCAAAGCTAGCGTGTGATTTTTTTGTGTCCAAACGCGTTTTTTCGTTCTTACGTTTTATAGCCAAGCGCTTTTCTTTTCGACTAGGTACGTAAGTGTCTGTTGTGATTGGTTTTGCATCGGGGAAGAGACTCGCAAAACTGCTGACTTGATTGGCACTGCTATCATTTTTTTTGCTCATAGAGGCATTTTACCAGCGATTATTTTGCGTAATTTGCGTATTATACAGCTATTAAATCCATCTGCGCATAAAAAGCGATTATTTAACCCTATATGCAAAACGACACAACAAATAACTTACACACGATTCTTGATTGGATTAGGTTTTCTATTACTCGGTTTCATCAGGCTGGCATCTTTTATGGGCACGGCACTGACAACGAGTGGGACGAAGCAAATAGCCTTGTTTTTCAAGCTTTGAGCTTACCAATAGATTTACCTGAAAAGCAACACCAGCAATTGTACGCAGCTAATGTGACAAACGAAGAAAAAGAAATATTAACATCGTGGTTGCAGCAACGAACACAAGCCCTAAAACCCCTTCCGTACATTAGTAATCAGGCATGGTTTGCAGGCTTGCCTTTTTATGTTGATGAACGCGTTTTGATACCGCGTAGTCCATTTGCTGAGTTACTTAACGATAGGTTTAGTCAATGGCTAAACGAGCCGCCAACGCATATTTTAGATATGTGTACCGGCGGAGGCTGTATTGCGATTGTGGCAGCAAGTAGGTTCCCAGATGCAATCATCGATGCTGTTGATATCGACGAAGATGCGCTCAACGTGGCGTCTTTAAATATTCATGAATATCAGTTAGAAGATAGAGTTTTTCCGTTGCGTTCAGATCTATTTGAAAACTTACATGGGCAAAAATACGACCTGATTATCTCAAACCCACCTTATGTAGACGCGCAAGATATGGCTGATCTGCCTGACGAGTTTACGCATGAGCCTGCGTTAGCGCTTGAAGCGGGTAACGATGGTCTTATATTGGTCGAGTTGATTCTACAACAAGCTGTAAATTACATGACCGAAACAGCATGGTTATTTGTCGAAGTAGGCAACAGTGAAGTGCATTTTGAAAACCGTTTTCCCGGCTTAAATGTGCACTGGTGCGAATTTAAACATGGCGGCAGCGGCGTGTTTGCAGTTGACTACGACACCCTGCTTGCTTATGTGCATCAGGCAACGCAATCCGACTAAAAAATTAAAAGGACAGATAGATGTCAGGTAACACTTTTGGTAAATTATTTACGGTTACAACATTTGGAGAAAGCCATGGAATTGCCATCGGTGGCGTAATAGATGGTTGCCCTCCTGGTTTGGAACTTCATGAAGATGACTTGCAGGGAGATTTGGATCGCCGCAAGCCGGGTACGTCAAGGTACACTACAGCGCGGCGCGAAGATGATGAAGTCAAGATTTTATCTGGAATTTTCGAAGGCAAGACAACTGGCACCAGCATAGGGTTGTTAATCAACAACAAAGATCAGCGCAGCCAAGATTATTCAAAAATACAAGATTCGTTTCGACCAGGACATGCGGACTATACTTATCAGCAAAAGTTTGGTTTTCGAGACTATCGTGGTGGCGGACGATCATCTGCGCGCGAAACCGCGGTAAGAGTTGCTGCAGGCGGCATTGCAAAAAAATACCTCAAGCAGCAATTTGGTATTGAAGTAAGGGGATATTTGTCCCAATTAGGTCCCGTCATTATTGACACGGTTGATCATGACGTTACTAACACCAACCCATTTTTTTGTCCTGACCAAAGTAAGTTAGAAGCCTTAGATACTTATATGCGAGACCTCAAAAAAGAAGGCAATTCGATAGGAGCTAAGGTTAGTGTTAGCGCAACCAATGTGCCTGTTGGATTAGGAGAACCGGTTTTTGACCGTTTAGATGCTGATATTGCGCACGCAATGATGGGCATTAATGCGGTAAAAGGTGTCGAGTTAGGCGATGGGTTTGATGTAGTAACGCAAAAAGGAACAGAGCACCGTGATGAAATGTCTCCTGACGGGTTTCACACAAATCATTCAGGGGGAGTCTTGGGTGGCATTTCAACCGGACAAGAAATCCTAGTTCACATGGCCCTCAAGCCTACATCCAGTATCAGTATTGCTGGCGATACGATAGACATAAATGGCAATGCGGCTGAAGTAATAACCAAAGGGCGTCATGATCCCTGTGTGGGTATTCGTGCAGTACCGATCGCTGAAGCGATGTTAGCGATTGTGCTGATGGATCATTTGTTACGCCACCGAGCTCAAAACTATGGTGTTAGCTCTATCACTCCTAACATTCCTGCTCAACGTTAAGCACACATTGTTGCGAGCTAATATAGTGGTGCTAAGGCCTATCCTTGCACCCACTAAACTTAGTATGGCGCTTTAGTGTTATTTCCTGTCACCGGCAGAAAAGTGAGCATTGCCCTCGCCAGCAATATAGACGCTTTTTCATGTTAAAAAAGCTTATTAGCGTAAAATCCAAGTGCGCATCGGACTCATCGCAAAATATATTTCTAATATCACTGACATACTTTTTTTATTTTGGTTTATTAGGCGTGATGATCCCCTACAGTGGCGTTTTTCTCGACGGACGCGGTTTTTCTTCAGAACAAATTGGCAGCTTAATCGCAATTGTCACTATTACACGCGTACTGGGTCCTAATCTATGGGCAGCCGTAGCAGACAAAACAGGTAGAGTGGGGGAAATTCTTCGCTTTGGATGTTTGTGCGCATTTGTTACCTTTCTAGTGGTCTTTATTGCACAGGGTTTCTGGCAGTTAAGCTTAGCGTTTGGCGTAATGATGTTGTTTTGGACAGCCGTGTTACCTCAGCTAGAAGTGATCACTGTCAACGCTACGAGCGCTAGAAAGGGCGGATATGGTTCGGTCAGACTATGGGGAAGCATCGGCTTTCTTGCCTTTACTATCGCTGTGGGGGTTTTGTTAGACATATTCGATAGTGAGGTGGTGATATATGCTATTGCGTTTTGTTTGTTGAGTTTGTATCTATCAAGCTTGTTTATTGTCACGCCGAAGGATTCAATTAGGGCTAGGCAAGCCGATGACAAACATTGGTCATTAGTATTTAAATGGCCTTTTATTGCGTTCATTTTATCAGCCACGTTGTTGCAAGTCAGTTTTGCGAGTTATTACAATTTTTTTGCCTTGTACATGCAAGACTATCAATATAGCGGCACTCAAACCGGGGTTTTGTTAGCCATCGGCGTTGCGGCTGAAATCGTTATATTTTTGTTCGCAGCGCGCTTGATAAAGTATTCATCGGTTAAGTGGCTGCTGGTTTTTAGCTTTATTTTGACTGCGTTGCGTTGGATTATACTGGCCGAATTGCCGCAATATATCACTGCACTAATCGTTTCACAGATGCTGCATGCTTTTAGCTTTGGATTAACACATTCTGCTTCAATACATCTTTTACATCGTTATTTTCCTGCCAGCTTTCAAAGCCGTGCACAGGCCTTGTACAGCAGCATAGCCTTCGGAGTCGGCGGCGCCGTAGGTAGTTTTGTGTCAGGTGGTATGTGGCAACAGGGTGCGGGCGCCTATCAAAGCTATATGATTTCAGCGGCAATGGTTGGGCTTGCAGCTTTGATTATGTTGAGTGTAAAGAGCAAGGCCTTAGATAAACATGCCGATTAAGCAAATACACCATCACAAATTCTCTTATGTCGGCAATGAGCATCCCATCATAAATTTCGTCTTGCGAACTAGCTTAAAATGACAGTGAGGTAATGACCACAAAAAGTGATAGAGTGGAAATGAGACGTTTGTGCATATTGCTTGCCCTTTAGATGTTGAAAAAAACGAGAAAAGAGAGATCGAAGGGACACAAGGAAATTAATAAAAAATAAATAGGCTAGATGGATTAAAAATGAGAATGACACAATTAATAATGTCGCGTATTGCGTTAGTTTTGTTGCTTCAAACAGGTGCTGTTTCAGCGCAAGCGCCTGTAAGCACTGATATTTGGCTAGGGCAGTTAAATTGGGTCAACGAAAAAGTCGTGATTGAAGGTCTGCGAAAGCTTACTGACTTGCCACGATACACCAACCAGCCTTATTTCTTTGATGAAAAGACGCTTTATTTTACTCAAAGCGTGATGATGAATGGGGTTGATCAAACCGATATCTTTCGGCTCGATGTTGCAACTCTACAAATACAAAATCTGACAAACTCACAAGACAGCGAGTATTCGCCAACGCCAATGCCAAATAATCAAGGCCTATCGGTGATTAAGGTCAATGATAGCGGTAAACAGGAACTGTGGCAGTTAAACTGGGAAGGAAATACAGTTGCCCATCTATTACCCGGAATTGAGCCAATAGGCTACCAAGTGTGGGTTGATGATAATCATTTGATGCTGTTTGTATTGGGAGAGCCGCACATGTTAGTCAAAGCTGATATCCGCGATGCTAGCGATTCAAGTGGGGCGGTTGTTGACACAAATATAGGTCCAAGCTTGTGGCGCATCCCTGACTCTGATTTTTTTAGCTATACGGTAGAAGAATTAACGGCAGAAGAAACTCGCTGGCGATTGAAGTTTCAACACGCTAAATACAACTTGGCCAGCGGCGTTAAGAGTATATTGTTACCCAAAGCAGGTTACTACTATGCTTGGACACCTCAAGGACACATACTAACAACACGTGAGGGCGAACTGGTGGTAAATGACGTCAAAACTGATTCAGGTTTTGAGCTGGTTGCAGGTAGCTGTAACACAACTGTTTCTAGAATTGCCGTGTCGAAGGGTGGGAAAGTTGCGCTTGTTTGCGAGCAGTAATGCTAGCAAAAAACAAAAAAGGGTGCCTTTTCAGGACACCCTATTTACGATGTTACTACCTAGTGCTTCTGTGCAAAAAACTTACACCAAGCTTATGCTGCGTTTAGCTTACGAAAAATTTGCAGATGCAAATTCCCAGTTAGCTAATGCCCAATAGCCTTCCAAATAATTTGGACGAACATTTCTATAGTCGATGTAGTATGCATGTTCCCACAAATCACACGTTAGCAACGGCGTTACGCCTTCTTCAGTGATAGGTGTTCCGGCGTTGCTGGTATTAACGATATCCAATGAACCGTCTGCTAATTTGACTAGCCAAGTCCAACTAGAGCCAAAGTTGTTAACCGCTTTGTCGTTGAACGCTGCTTTAAAATCTGAGTAAGATCCCCATTTCGCTTTGACCGCATCTGCTAAAGCGCCTGATGGCTCACCACCACCATTTGGGCTTAAGCTATTCCAATAAAAAGTGTGGTTCCAAATTTGCGCTGCGTTATTAAACACGCCGCCTTCAGAAGTTTTAACGATTTCTTCCAAAGATTTATCGGCCATTGGCGTACCTTCCACAAGACCGTTTAATTTTGTTACGTACGTCGCATGATGTTTACCATAATGAAACTCTAGCGTTTCAGCCGAAATATGCGGTTCTAAAGCGTTTTTTTCATAAGGTAATGCTGGTAATTCAAAAGCCATTTTATTCTCCAATTGTGGTCAGTGTGTTTTTATCTTTCTACTTAGTACATAAATAGGGACGATTGCCCTAAACCCAAGCCTCAAATGTCTAATTTATTGTATAGGTACTTCTTTTTATAAAATATATGCTGAGAAGATCATTTTTTTACTAATATTCGTTTTATAATGTAAAACAGCATAAGCATAGACAACATCACAGATTACGCTGCGGCTTTTGAGTTTAAATTTATAAATGACTTGAAACTAGATTTTTTAGCCGCATAACCTAGATAGATAAAATTTAAAAAGGCCAGCTATGGAAACTATAGATAAAATCAAAGAACAAATCAGCGAAAATCCAATACTTTTGTACATGAAGGGCTCACCTAAGTTGCCAAGTTGCGGTTTTTCTGCTCAAACGGTCCAGGCACTGATGCAGTGTGGAGAGCAGTTCGCCTATGTTGATATCTTGCAAAATCCAGATATCAGAACTGAACTGCCAAAATTTGCAGATTGGCCTACCTTTCCACAGTTGTGGGTGAATGGTGAATTGATTGGCGGATGTGACATCATTCTAGAAATGTTTCAACAGGGCGAATTGCAACCGTTGATTAAGGCTGCTGCCGGTTCGGATACTGTGCAAGAGTAGTCGTTCGTTAGTCATTAATTTAAGATAAATATCAAACAGTCATTATTTGCTGATAGATAGATGTACAAAAAAGGCGCTTTTTAAAGCGCCTTTTTTGAATCAATTTTTAATTGCCTGACACAGTTACCCAACGTCCATAAACATCGTTTCATCAATGATCATGTCATCAATAATATCCTGAGCCATTTCAACACATTTGCCGCACTGACTGCCTAAGGCCATTACCTGCTTTAGTTCTCGCATGTTGCCTACGCCGTGCGCTGCAACTGCATTTTTAACCTGTTTGTCAGTAATACCGTAACACATGCAAACGTACATAGATTCACTCTGTCATTGAATATGTTAATGATAATAGTTGTTATTTGCGTTGGAGGCAAGTGCTGCGTTTGAAATAATGTATACAATTATTCTGCAGACTACTCTGTGGACAGGGGCCATCCACCTAAGTTCTTGTATTGATTAACGATATAACAAAAAAGTTCTGCGGTACGCTGAGTATCATACAAGGCAGAATGTGCCTCGGACTGGTTAAATTCAATATGAGCTGCCTGGCATGCTTTAACTAGCACCGTTTGACCCAGTGCAATCGCCGCAATTGAAGTTGTGTCAAACGAAACAAAAGGATGAAATGGGCTACGTTTTATGTTTTGCCGTGTCAGCGCTGCATTCACAAACCCTTGATCAAAACTGGCATTGTGAGCAACAATGACAGAGCGTTGACAGTCAGCCGCCTTTTGATATTTACGTACTTGCTTACATAGCTCTTTCATTACGACACTTTCTTGTTTTGCACCACGTAAAGCACAAAATGGGTCGATACCATTAAAGTCGATTGCCGCTTGTTCGATATTTGCGCCTTCAAACGGAACCACATGCTCATGAAAAATAGTGTCGCTGATTAATTCGCCTTCATCGGTCATCTTAAATGTTACTGCCGCGATTTCTAGCAAAGCGTCTGTATTAGCATTAAAGCCGGCTGTTTCTACATCAATAACAACTGGAAAATATCCTCTGAATCTATCTTTTAATAAAGGTTTGCTTGCTTCATTTGACACGTTTTACTTCTCAATTCAATTTTATTACTGGCAACGTGCAAGTATGCAACAAGCCAATAATGAATACTAAACATTTTCCATATTTTACCGATAAGTATCTTGTCTGAGAGGCTTATTATTTATGAAAATTCTTTTGTGCTTAACAATCTTTTGCCTACCTATGGTGGCGACTGCGAATATGCGCCATTACAAAGCATCTGTGCAGGAGTCAAACTGGACATTAGGCGAAATGACCCGTTTGAAATGTGAATTGAGGCACAACGTTCCCGGTTATGGCATTGCTAGTTTTGTTACTGAAGCGTCAAAACAGCTAAATTTAGAATTTGTGCTAGATATGTTGCGGCTGCCAAGCAACTACGATGTCGCAACAGTCTACTCTGTGCCGCCAAAGTGGATGCCGGGCGCACAGCAAAAAACGATCGGTCAAATGGATATCAGGCGACAGTATGATGGTGATATGCCAGATATTCCAGCGTGGGAGATGCTTACAGAGCTAGAAAAAGGTTTTTGGCCGACTATTTATTATCAAGATTGGAACAACCGCAGAGACAAAGTAGCGGTAGCGCTAAACGCCAGTAACTTCAAACCTTCTTACTATGACTTTTCAAGTTGTGTCGCAAATCTTTTACCTTATAGTTTTGACGATATTGCCTATACAGTCCTTAGTTACAAAAAGAACTCGTCGCAATTGACCAAGTACTCGCAAAGAAGGCTAGATATGATCGGTGAGTATTTAAAGGAAGATGCACAAATGGAGCTGGTGTTACTCGATGGTTATACCGATAGTTGGGGGGGGGCATGGTTAAACGAAGAGCTATCGATTAAGCGCGCAAATGAGGTGAGGGATTATTTTGCTGCTCAGGGGGTAGATGATTCGCGTATCGAAGTGACCGGGCATGGCGAAAAACGACACGTTTCACCCAATGACAATGAGCTCGCGAGAGCTAAAAACCGTCGAGTAATTGTTAGGTTGAGCAAGCCATAATTAACGTTTTTGGTTTTTTTGCAACCATTGAATAACCACGTCTGATTGATCGGTAAATACTCCATCAACTTTCAAATCATCTATTAATAGCGACATTAGCGCCTCCACGCTGGTGTTTGTCGGTAAATCATCGCTTCTAAAGGTATAGGGGTGAATTAACAATCCATGTGCTTTGGCTTCCTGTGTAAGTTCTGTACGAATACCATTATCAAAATCGTATAACTGCGGTATCCATGGTCCTATACCGACTGCATAAGTTGAGATGTCTGCCAGACCGTTTGATGTTTTTAAATAGTCGTAGTCCGCAGTGGATTCAGCCCATTCGTTTTCGGCTAAAAGCTGCACTTGTTTAACTCTTGAGTGAAGGTTATAACGTAAGTGCTTTAAAGAAAGAGGATCAAAAGACTGTAAAAAAATATTTTTGTTAGCATCGTCTAGACCATACTTTCTCAAGACCTCTATTGCCGCCAACGCGATATCTTGCCCTTCAGAAAGGTGCCATTGTGGTGATTTTATTTCGGGATACAAGCCAATGCTGAGCTGATTATCTTGGTTAAACTTCTGAATCAATAAAATCTGCTCTTCAAAGGTAGCAACTTTAAATTTTCCATTTCCACTGTATCTCGAGGCATAGACCTGTTGCTGTTGACCATCTTGGCGCTCATGCACGTTTAGTTGCTGAATTTCGCTGAGCGAAAAATCGATAGCATAAAAGCGCCCATCCTCCCTGTGTCGAGATGGAAAGATTGACTCAACATTGGTCACTGTTTCAATGTGAATATCATGTAGCACCAATAACACACCGTCTTTGCTGAGTACCAGGTCCTGCTCTATGTAATCAGCGCCCTGCTGCAGGGCAAGTTGAGCGGATTCGAGCGTGTGCTCTGGCAGATATCCGGAAGCACCGCGGTGAGCAATGACAGTAAAGGCAGTGTGTTCATCGCGAGTTTCGGGCATCGAGCACGCTACTGATGATAATATGCCAATGCCCAGAAAGCAGAGTCGTGTAAGCGAAGACGTTAGCAATGGCATTAGCATATGAATGAGTCCTATGAATTGGTTTGTATTAGTTCAATCGCATAGCCGCTTGGATCTCTGACAAATGCAATGATAGTCTGGCCGCCCTTAACTGGCCCCGGCGCACGATAAACGTCGCCGCCTTTGTTGCTGATTTGCTCACATACCGCATAGATGTCATCGACACCAATCGCTAAATGCCCAAACGCATCGCCGTGCTCGTATTCAGTTTTACCCCAATTATAAGTCAGTTCTATGACACTGTGGTCTTTTTCATCTCCATAGCCAACAAACGCCAAAGTGTATTCGTACTCTTTGTTTTCACTTTGACGTAAGAGCTTCATGCCTAAGATATCTGTGTAAAATGAAATCGAGTCTTCCAAGTTACCTACGCGAAGCATTGTGTGCAAAAGTTGCATGTGTCGTTCCTTATGTTGTCTTATTGATGGCTGTATTTTAGTCTAAGTTTAACGCAGATAACATTGCTGTTCTTGACGCTAGCCATTTTTAGTCATGTTGATGCGCATAACTAGCCGTCCTAATGCGTGAAGCACTTTGGGATCATCTGCTTATGTTAGTAGCTATTTGACAAACTTATTGATTCTCGTCAAAATTTGCTGTAACAAATAGACACTCAAACTACTTTTTTAAAACTTCTATTATTAAAAATCACAAAACATAGTTATTGTATGGTTACATTTGGTTAAAGAATAGACGCAATTAATAGTGAGTCCTGATGAGTAACTCCAGAAACGAGCTCGAAGTGGAGATTGATCAGCTTAAAGCTCAACTTTCAAACGCTGAAGCTGAGAATATAAAGTATAAAAAATTATTTGAAGTCTCTGGGGACGCATTATCAATAATCGACCTGAAATCCGGTAAATTCACAGAATGTAATCAAGCGGCAATTAACTTGCACGGCGTCGAAAGTGAAGACAATTTTCTTAATTTAAAGCCTTCCGATATTTCACCAGAGTATCAACCATGTGGCAGACGGTCTGAAGAAATGGCCGGAGAATATATTGAAAATGCTCTCACTAAAGGCCCTCAACTTTTTCAGTGGGTTCACTCTCGAATAGACGGCTCATCTTTTCCATGCCTTGTCTCTCTGACTGCATTAAATTTGGATGGTAACGCTCTTGTTTTAGCCATCGGCAGAGACATTAGTGAATTAGTTGATACGCAGAACAAATTACATAGTGCTGCAACAGACATAGAACGAATTAGCGCCGCTTTCAGTGAGGAAAAAGAGAAGTTTGAACAGTTTTTTAGCTTAGCGCCGGTAGGAATTGCAATTAATAGGTTAGACGATGGTTCATTTGAGTATGTTAACAAGGAATTGAGTCGTTTTAGTGGTTATGACAAAGACGAACTAAACCGAATGGACTATTGGCAAATGACGCCGAAAAAGTACGAAGAGCAAGAAAAAGAACAACTGCAATCTCTATCAGCAACAGGCCGTTACGGACCTTACTATAAAGAATATAATCATAAAAAGGGTTATACATACCCTGTACAATTGTCTGGCGTAAAAATTAAGAGGGCAAATGGCGATGAACTGATTTGTTCTGTCATCCAAGATGTTTCTCATCAAAAACAGATAGAGTCCGAATTACATATAGCCAAAAACCAAGCTGAAACCAATTCTCTGAGAATGAAATTGGCAAATGACTCGGCTCAAATTGGTGTGTGGGAGTGGGATGTCGTTTCGGGAGAACTAATCTGGGATGAATGGATGTACAAGCTGTATGGCATTACAGAGAATTATTTTTCTGGTGCTTATGAAGCTTGGACTAATAGTCTTCACCCTGATGATATGGAAGAGTCTAACAAACAATTAGAGGATGCTGTAGCCGGTTTAGGTACTTTTAACCCAGAGTTTAGAGTAGTACATCAAAACGGACAGGTTAGAACAATCAAAGCAAGCGCAGAAGTTATCAGAGACAATGATGGCAAAGCTTTAAAAGTTATTGGTGTGAATTACGACATTACAGATAAGATAAATGCGATAAATGAGCTAGAAGCGGCTAAGCACAAGGCTGAACAGGCAACCCAAACGAAAAGTGAATTTCTTTCAAACATGAGTCATGAGATACGTACGCCTATGAATGCAATTTTAGGCGGACTGCAAATGGTGAATACCAATAGCTTAGACGCCAAGTCCAAAGTAATGCTTAAAAATGCAGTATCGTCTTCCAAATCTCTGTTGACCATTATCAACGATATTTTGGACTACTCAAAAATAGAGAGTAATAAGCTAAGCCTTGAGCAAGAGCCTTTCTCAATGAGCGATATAATTAAATCTGTGAAGTTTGAAGTGGACGGTATAGTCAGTAATAAGGGTATTCAACTCGTCAGTAATATTGATGAAAGTTTTAATGACCGCTGGTTGGGAGACATTGTCCGTGTAAAGCAAATATTGCTCAATCTTGTGTCGAATGCTGTTAAGTTTACTGAAAAGGGTAACGTAAACATTTACTTTAGCGAAATTCTGTATCACGAAAAGCAGGCTATTAGTATTGAAGTGGCTGACACAGGTATGGGAATGAGCGAGGAAGCTCAAGCACGTATATTTGACCGTTTTTCACAAGCAGACAACTCAACAACTCGTAAATTTGGTGGTACTGGACTAGGCATGTCGATTACCTTCAGTCTCATTCGGATGATGAGAGGAACAATTGATGTAAAAAGCAAGGTGGGCAGAGGGACCACCATAAGAGTCATATTACCGTTAGCTATAACCAATAAGAGTGTCAGTTCTGTCTTACAAAAATCTATGACGCCGCCGCCGTTGAGGGGAAAGAAAATACTGATTGCTGAGGATAACGAAATCAATCAAATGGTCGTTCAGTCAATGCTCGAAAGCACTCACGCTGCATTAACGGTTGTAGATAACGGTAAGTTAGCTGTGGAAGCAGCTAAAAAAGAAGACTTTGATTTGATACTTATGGATATACAAATGCCAGAAATGGATGGTGTCGAAGCAATGAAAAATATTAGTAATTTCAATAAGCATATACCGATAATTGCATTAACTGCGAATGCGATGGTTGATGACGTTTCCAATTATTTAAGCCATGGATTTGATGCTCATATAGCAAAGCCTATTGATATTAGTACCCTATACGGTATTTTGAAGTCATTTATAAAGTAAGCATCTACTTTGTTATGCTTGATCGCCAGTTAGGACTTCGGAAAACCAACGGCAGATAATGTCACTGAGCGCCTATTAAAGTTAATTAAGCCGAAAGTCCGTTCAATCGCAGACCTAGGCTTTTACATGTCTCATAACGAATGGATGAACTTTATAAAACAGAACGGGGGAGTTATTCTGTTTTATCTTTAAAATCACACAAGTCTTCAATAATGCACGAACCACATCTTGGCTTTCTGGCAATACAGGTGTATCTGCCATGTAATATCAGCCAGTGATGAAGGTCATACATATATTCAGTTTTGTTAGGGGTGTTTTTAATGATGGCTTGTTCGGTTTCTTCAACCGTCTTACCTTTAGCATAACCCGTGCGATTAGCGACTCGTTGAATGTGTGTGTCGACAGCAATGAAGTATCTACCTTCATTATCTTTTAGCCAGCCAAATGCTGTGTTAAGCACAACGTTTGCTGTTTTGCGGCCAACGCCAGGAAGCGCTTCAAGTGCTTCGCGATTTTCTGGCACTACACTGTTGTGCTTTTCAATTAGAATTCGACACGTTGCTAGCACGTTTTTGGCTTTTGAGTTAAACAAGCCGATGGTCTTTATATATTCTTTTAAGCCATCTAAGCCAAGGGCATAAATGGTTTCAGGTGTATTGGCAACAGGATAAAGTTTATCCGTTGCTTTATTAACTCCTACGTCAGTTGCCTGAGCTGACAGAATTACGGCAATCAGTAACTCAAACGCATTGTTGTAATTAAGTTCGGTGGTAGGGTGGGGATTATTTGTGCGCCATCGGGATAGCATTTCAAAGCGTTTTTGTTTGTTCATATGTCAGTGCCTGTGACACGTGCACGTTGAACTACTTTTTTCGAATTAGTTGCTTGTTTTCTGAGTTCGACTTGACGAT
>Ga0115565_10000674_pt1 | contig 29171 bp, 28 predicted proteins | sample COGITO_mtgs_1105_FD_87199 | JGI IMG/M metagenome (GOLD analysis project Ga0115565, IMG submission 87199) | Pelagic marine microbial communities from North Sea - COGITO_mtgs_110530 | ecosystem: Environmental > Aquatic > Marine > Epipelagic | place: Germany:Helgoland, sampling site Kabeltonne... | reverse complement strand
TAGGTCCTATTTTATTACTTATTCATTGTTTTAAAAATTAATGATGCAGAACAGCTTACAAGCAAGAAACCTGTCATGGCTTCAATGCCTGCTAGAAGATATAGATGCCGTAATGGCTCAATTGGAGCCATTCCCAGTGTGGTGAGATTGATTAGCGAGAAATAAAAGATGTCGACAAAGGTGGCAACGGCTTCTCCATCAAAACCACCTAGCCCGAGCGTAATGGAAACTCTAAAGCTAATTGCAAACAACAGCGCCGCAGTTAACTGACTAATAGTTATTCCATACACGACGCCTAGTAGAGTTAAAAGCGGCGACAGTCTGGTGTTGTCCATCCACGCTCTGAGTTGTTGCAGCCAAAAATAGTGGCTGCCCGTAGCTAAACCGATGGTTACAAAAGCAATCAAAAGCTGAAGTATAACTTCCATTTTATTGTCTTCTCTATCCTCTTAAAACCAAAAACGCGCACCCAGAACAAGTCCAGTTTCGCTTATCGGTTCACCGGCGAGCTCTGCAACATCGGCGGTGTTGCCCAACGATTTGCTCCAATACATACCCACATAAGGGGCAAACTCTCGCGAGAATTCGTAACGGTAGCGAAGCCCTAATCGAATTGAATTGAAGCCTGATTGGCGATCAAACCGTTCAGACTCCGATAGGGAGGCGCTAATTGCTAAACGAGGCTGAAGATATGAGGTTTGTGTGACTCTTACTTCATATTCTGCTTCCATTGCAAAACTGATGTCGCCATCTTCATTTATCATTAACGAGTTATCCATTTCAAATTGGTAGGGTGCCAAGCCGTAAAGGCTTATAACCGCATAATTTTCCATATTAGATTCACTTGTTAACGTTCCTCGAGTTCCTAATCCTGCTTGCAACTCCCAGTAGGGCGCAATTAATTTACTAGCGAGTATCTCTGCTCGTTCAATGTCTGTTGGCTCACCATCATTTTGTTTGTTTTCACCTTCACTTTTGAAATAAAGGCGATACGTGTCACCACCGTACCAGCCAACCATATCCCATACCCCAATATTTTCATCTTCATCGGTGCGGGTATATTCGAAGCGGTCAAACAGTATCGTACCAGTGTAATAATCAACAACAGGCTCTGGCCAATCAGATGGTGTAGTTTCTTGTGCATGTGCACCTGCAAGTAGGGCAGTCATGCTAGTCGCTGCAAGAGATAAAATAATAGTATTTACATTCTTCATAGTCATCTCCTAAGATACCGACACAATTCTGAACATACCTGCATCCATGTGATACAGCAGATGGCAATGGAATGCCCAATTTCCGGGTGCATCTGCGCTAATGAGTAGCGATACTTTTTCACTGGGCTTTAAGCTGATGGTGTGTTTTCTTGGCGGTGGATAATTGCCATTCTCCAGCTCCATCCACATACCGTGTAAATGGATAGGATGATTCATCATAGAGTCGTTCACCAAAATAAGCCGTATTCGTTCACCGTATCTAAAGTGTACAGGTTCTTTCACTTCGCTAAATTTAAGACCATCGAACGACCACATGTAACGCTCCATGTTGCCGGTTAAATGCAGCTCAATAGTCTGAGTTGGTTCGCGCTCATCTGGCCATGGTTCAGCACCTACTAAATCGCTATATAATAAAACCTTATGCTGAACGTCTTCTAGTCCAATGCCGGGCTCATCTAAACGGCTGGTCGGATTGCTTGCAATCATTGATGCCCCAACGCCATGACCCGAAGAATCGTGTTTGATGTCAATGCTGTCTATGGGCAGTGGTTTTTTACTTTGCGGCATATTCATCATTTCTGAATCGCCAATATCATTCATTTTTGACCTATCTGAATGCTTGCTCATGGATTTTGTTGAGCCGTTCTCATCCATATTTGGCATGCTATCCATGGAAGACATATCTCCCATTCCCATCGCTGCCATTCCGCGCTCTGGCATTTGGCGAAGTTCAGGAACAGATGCTTGAACGCCCAAATCAGTCGCTAATGTACCGCGAACATAACCACTTCTATCCATACTTTCAGCATAAAGCGTGTAGGTTGTGGCTCCTTTGGGTCTCACAATTACGTCGTAGGTTTCAGCAACGGCAATGCGAATTTCTTCGACAGTAACCGGTTTTACTGGCTGACCGTCTGCAGCAACGACAACCATCTCTAATCCAGGGATCCTGAAATCAAAGTAGGTCATAGCAGAACCGTTGATTAGTCTTAGCCGCACGCTTTCGTTTGGTTTGTACAAAGCCGTCCAGTTTGTTGAGGCGTCCCGCCCGTTCATGAGGTAAGTGTACGTTGAGGCGGTAACGTCTAAAATATCTCGTGGGTTCATGCGCATATCAGCCCACATCGCTCTCTCTTTTAGCGTATTTATGAAGCCGCGTTTTTTGATGTCGTTTACGGTGTCCTCAATGGTTCTTTGTTGATAGTTGTAATAACCTTCAGCGACTTTTAAATGTCTGAATACATCATGTGGGTTTTCGAAAGTCCAATCGCTAAGCAATATGACGTGTTCTCTGTCGGCACCAATGTCACCATCTTTCGGATCTATAATGACTGGCCCCAAATGGCCGAGTTGCTCTTGCAAGCCTGAGTGGCTGTGATACCAATAAGTACCGTTTTGCTCAACATCAAATTGGTATCGAAACGTCGATTTTGGCGCTATCCCAGGAAATGCGACTCCCGGCACACCGTCCATCGTGTAAGGTAAAATAAAGCCATGCCAATGTATGGACGTGCTATCGTTGAGTTGATTGGTCACATTAATGGTGACATTTTGGCCCTCTTTCAACCGTAATAATGGGCCCGGTGACGTGCCGTTTATAGTAATAGGCTGAGAAGTACCGCCTGCAATATGCTTAACTTGTTTTGCAATCGTTAAATCGATGACCTCGCCACTAACGACGCTGTTACCAAAATTCATTGCCAAATTATTTTCATTTATGCTTTCTTTAGTATAGCCCTGAGGCATAGCCCATGGCGCTGACATTCGACTAGTTAATGCTAAACCGCCAGCGGTGTATACGGCATTTCTTAGAAATGTGCGCCGCTGATTTTGTTTTGTGTTATTCATTTACAACCTCACATTAATATCTACCGGACTTATATCTGACTTTTACATTATCGTAAATCCCGCTAAATAAAAGAGAAGCACCCAATAAAAGCCGCTATCTGACAAAGATGTAATGCAACGGTAATCTGCCTGTTATGAAGTTTGTATCTGTATCGTTTAAATTAATATGGCTGGCAGAATCAATAGTTTGCCTTCAGAACTAAAGGATATTTATGAAGATAGAAAGTATGCGCGACATATTGCACTGGACTGTAAAATTCCATGAGCAATTGGCGACATGTCTGAAACATTGCGCGCCGAGTCACTCAGAGCGGACAAAAATGGCAATGCAATACTTGCTCGCTCACGAACAGAACTTGCGGCTTTGGTTAAAGCGTTTTCCGATAACGCTAAGTTTAGTGAATTGGAAACCTTGTTTATAGAATATTTGGAGAAAAACCCAATTTTCCTGCACGACCATTGTGACGGTGATTTTGAGAATAAAACGGAATCTGAAATTGTTGCGAACGTGCTTGACCAGCATCAACAGGTAATAGCCCTATACTCATACTTAAAAGAGCAGGCCATTATTCCTCATCATATAGATCTTTTAAGTAAATTATTGAAGCTTGAAAATCAAGAAATAATATTAATGGCACAAGGCTTGAATCGTTTTCAAGATATGTAGCGTCGCTCTACAGACAAATGATGTCTCGTACTCCGTACAACATGATAATCAAGGAAGTTAATAATGGCCGAACACGAACATTCAAATTATGACAAAGGCAGTTTGAGCTTAGCCGGCGCAATAGCAATGGGTACTGGCGTAATGATAGGTGCGGGCATTTTCGCATTGACCGGGCAAGTAGCTGAGCTAGCTCGCGAGTGGTTCCCCTTTGCTTTTTTGGCTGCTGCCATCATATCTTCAGCGAGCGCGTATTCCTACGTTAAGCTATCTAACGCTTTCCCTTCGGCAGGCGGTATTGCTATGTTTTTAGAAAAAGCGTACGGGAAGGGCACAATAACCGCATGTTGTGCCTTACTGATGTACTTTTCTATGGTTATTAATCAAAGTTTAGTTGCGCGAACCTTTGGCAACTATGCTCTGCAACCTTTTGACATTGAGCCAGAGAGATGGATGGTACCTGCTCTTGGTGTTGCTTTACTAATTGCCGCGTTCTTGATTAATGTACTTGGAAACAAAATTATTCAGACGACGTCTTTTATCATGGGAATAGCCAAAGCATTGGGGTTGCTGGTGTTAGCGGGCGGGGGTATTTACGTTGCTGATGCGGGTTTTACTAGCACTTTTATTGTGCCTGCTGATACGAGCGTTAGTAACTTTATAGGCTCCGTGGCGTTGGCTATTTTGGCTTTCAAAGGCTTCACTACTATTACTAATAGCGGAGGCGAGATTGTTGATCCAAAAAAAAATGTGGGTCGAGCCATTATCATTTCAATATTCATCTGCTTTATAATCTACATGTTGGTAGCAGTAGCGGTTGGAACTAATTTATCGATAGATGAAATTGTGGTGGCAAAAGACTACGCGCTAGCTGAAGCGTCAAAGCCAGCATTCGGAAGAAGTGGCCTTTGGATCACGGTAGCCTTTGCTATTGTTGCGACAGTGTCGGGTGTTATTGCAAGTGTGTTTGCCGTTTCACGCATGCTAGCGATGTTGACTGATATGAAACTAGTCCCGCACAGTCACTTTGGCATGCCCGGCAGCGTGCAACAGCACACGGTTGTATACACTGTGGTAATCGCCATGTTACTAACAATTTTCTTTGATTTGAGCCGGATTGCATCGTTAGGCGCAATCTTTTATTTGCTCATGGACATAGCAATACATTGGGGCGTGTTTAAGCACTTGCGTAAAGAAGTTAACGCAAGTGCTGTAATCGTGTTAAGTGCAATAGCATTGGATATCGTGGTGCTAGGGGCATTTATTTGGATAAAGGCATCCTCTGATATTTTGGTGATCTGGGCCGCGATAATTGGCTTGGTGCTCATTGTAGGGGCTGAGAGGCTTTATTTGAGTAAGTTTCGAACCGAGGCCTAAGTTTAAAATTACTATTAGAGATATAGTTATTTCTTAATTGGAAACTCTGCTTATAACTGCTCCGTTTTTCTGGAGGGATTACACATTCATATGGTCAATTAAACAGCTTACTGGAGCAATCGAATATTTCCAACGATATTACTTTTGCGTCACGTATTGTCGTACAGCAAGCATTTTATTAACACAAAGTTAGGCGAGGAGGTCTAATGATTCTTGAAAAAATTAAAACACCAGAGTTAGCACACCTTTCTTATATGGTGCTGTCAGAAGGCCAGGCAATTGTTATTGACCCACGTCGAGATATCGCTATTTATATCGAACTGGCTCATCAAAACGAATGCCAAATCACCCATATCTTAGAAACCCACCGTAATGAGGATCTGATAAGCGGTGCGCCGATACTTGCTGAAATCACAGGTGCAGACGTATTTCATGGTCCCAATGCAGATGAGAAGATTAAATATGCAAAAACGGTAAAAGAAGGACATCAATTTAGTTTTGGCAATGTCATTGTCGAGGTGTTGGAAACTCCAGGCCATACTAAAGATAGCGTCTGTTTTATGATTTATGATCAAGACTTTAATCAAGGTCCAGTAGGTATTTTCACGGGTGATACTCTATTTGTGGGTGATGTTGGACGTACTGATTTTTATCCAGACGAAAGTGAAGTAATAGCGGGTCTGCTCTACGATAGTTTACAAAAAATAAAGTCCAGAGCACCTGAAGCACTAATATATCCTGCACACGGCGCCGGCTCTGTTTGCGGCGATGGTATGGCTGATAGGGAATTTTCAAGCATACAACACGAGATGAAGAATAATCCTCTATTACAAATCAAAGATCGAAGCGAATTTATTCAACGAAAAGCTCAGGAGCATCATTATATTCCACCTTACTTTTCTCAAATGGAGCGTCTCAATTCGCACGGTGCATCGACTATCAATACCTCGCAAGGTTTACAGCCAGTGGCGGCTGGACAGTTAACTAACTTGCAAAAACAAGGTTATAAACTCATCGATGTTCGTAGTATTGAATCGTTTTTAGGTGCACATATCGATAGAAGTTTCTGTTTACCAGTAGGCATGCTCACAGCATACGCTGGCTGGTTATTTGAACCCGAAGATAAATTAGTAATTATTGCAGATGATTATAAAATGGCAGAAAACGCTGCCGTACACTTATCTAGGATCGGCTACGATAATTGCGCTTATTTCTGCGCGATAAATTTAGCAGAAGTCGCCGCTGGCGGTATCAGTTTTGTATCAACAAACGCTGTTAGTGCCAAGCAGGTAAAAGAGCTTATTGAAGAAGATTGGACCTTATTAGACGTTAGAAAAATAACTGAATACGAACAGACCAGAATTGTAAATAGTGAACATGTTTTTTTAGGACACCTTGCAAAAGAAATTCTCAATTTAAATACTAATAAAAACTATATAACAATGTGCGCTAGTGGCATGAGGGCGTCAGTAGCTGCAGGATTTTTAAGCGCTAATGGTTTCAAAAATGTAAACGTATTTTGGGGGTCAATGGGCGCTTGGAAAACGAAAGATTATCCGGTGCAAAAGGGATAAGTTAGCTGCTGGTTTTCTATAGGTATTGTCAACTTAATCAGATAAACCGAATAAGTTGACAATACCGCTACTAAATATAGTGTTCTCTCATGGACTTATATCATATTTAAAAACTGTGATTACTAAGGGATTGTGTGGGTCTAATTACCGAGCGACTTTGTCGCATTCAAAAAAAGTTAGTATTTTTTTACTTCAATAAGTGTGTAGTGTTTCTTTTGAAGCATGAGGTTATTAGACGCTTTGTATACTATTAAATTAATCAGAATATTAAAGGTAACCAATGTATACAATAAGTAAACTCGCGAAAGAGTCAAATGTTGGTGTAGAGACCATTCGTTTCTATGAACGCAAAGGCTTACTTGAACAACCCATCAAACCAATGCAGGGATACAGGCAATATACAGAACAAGCACTTTCAAGAGTATTGTTCATAAAGCGTGCACAGTATTTAGGTTTTACGTTGGCGGAAATATCATCATTATTAATATTAAGTGCTAGTAATTGTGAAGATGTTCAGCAACTCGCTGAGCAAAAGCTTGCAGTAATTGAAGATAAGTTAAGAGATTTGCTTAACCTTAAAGAAAGCCTTGTCTCACTTGTTTCAGACTGTAAAAATAATCCAAGTGATAAAGATTGCCCGATCATTCAGTCACTCCAACCGTAAAATGACACATCACTTGACTCCGTACCCATATACGGAGTTTATACTGTACTTAAAAGAACAGTTTAATAGACGTAAATATGGTAAAAAGTAGTCAACTATCAATCTTAGGCGGGCTTGCCGCAGCAATCGGTGCCAGTGCCTGCTGTGCTGGGCCACTTGTTTTGCTTTTGTTGGGTATAAGTGGATCATGGATTAGTCATTTAACGCTCTTAGACCCTTATCGTCCTATTTTTATATTCGTGGTTGTGGTTTTATTTGGCTTTGCTGGGTGGAAAATACATCAGTCTGTTGAAAACTGTGCAGATGGCGAGGCATGCGCAATTCCAAAGGTAAGAACGCGACGAAAAGCAGTATTTTGGTTTACAACACTGTTGGCGTTTGTTTTTGTTACAAGCAACTACTGGATCATATGGATCGTGTAGGTGCTATCACTTAACTCTAATTGGAGAGAAAGATGAAGAAGTTATTGATTACAACATTATTGTTGATAAGCAGCACGGCAACGTTTGCCAAAGATGTGACTGTTACGTTAGAAATTCCGTCCATGGATTGCGTAGCGTGCCCGATAACGGTAGAAAAAGCACTTGAGCGCGTTAAAGGCGTTAAACAAGTGGAAGTGACATTTGAAAATAAACTTGCTGTTGTAACATTTGACGATGAGGTGACAAATCCTGATGCATTAACGAAGGCTACAAAGAATGCTGGTTATCCTTCATTGGTAAAGTCGTAACGCCTTCGCTAGTTGAACGTTAATAAAATCCTCTGAGGAACACAAAACTATGACGAAAATAGAACTTTCATCGACGATTACTTGCCCTCATTGCAGTTACAGCCAGCAAGAAGAAATGCCAACCACGGCATGCCAATTTTTTTATGAATGCACTAAATGCAAATCACTGCTAAAGCCTCTGAGCGGCGACTGCTGCGTTTATTGCTCATATGGAACAGTTAAGTGCCCTCCAATCCAAGAGGGCAGGAGTTGTTGCAATTAGCAGATTAGCCAATTATTCAACTGGCTATGATTTCTGCAAAAATCATGATCTACCAACTCTCGGTGCAGTAGTGTTAATATCATTTCTAGGCTACATAAAAAGTTCGTATTTAATTCTTAGTTTTGCCCAATTTAATGTTGAATAGGAGGAGTCCAAATAGGTCATTCATTTTTTATTGAGCATAGCCGAAATACAGCAAAGAAAGCGCTAATCGCCTCTCTACATGGCGGCATTCAACAAAAACTATATTTTCAATTAATGAAAATGAAGGCGTTCTATACACAAGCGGTACCAGTGACTTTTATCAAACTTATCCTGGCGCATATGTTCCAAATCCATTAAAGATAGAAGTATATGAAAATGATTCATCATTAGAAGAGGAAATTTCAGGCCTGACCAAAATGACCAATAATAACAGTCAGTTAGATGGGAGATTACCGATTACGCTTGAGTGTGCGCAAAAAGAAAGAGATGTAATGAATATATTGATCTAGGCGAAAAACCTTAAGTCAGTAATCGTTTTTACTGTAGCACCTATTATGTCTAATACTGTTCAGTATTAGACATAGGGTGCAGGATTAAGTTATAATGTTTGCATCTTAACTAACAATCACAACACACTTGGCCATCACTAAACCCACACCGTTGTTTCCCACGTATACTGAGCTAGCAGAGCTCAGTTTGTCTGACTATCCACAGCTAAGTTCATTCTTAGACAATCAACCGACATGGATGAGACAGCACTGGGACTGGGCGAAAGAATACCTTTTATATATTGGTCGCAACAAATCACAACACACGTACGTGCGTTTTCGAAATGACATCGAAAAGTTCCTATTGTGGGTCTTTATGGTAGATAAGCAGCCAGTAGATGATTTACGTAAAGCAGATATTTTGCGATACATTGATTTCTGTGTGGCGCCACCGGTTAAATGGATAAGCACCCAGCTCCATGACCGATTTCGCCTCAATAACGGTTACTTTGCTTCAAACCTTAAGTGGACGCCGTTCAGGCAAACGCCGCCGAAATACGATAAAGACAGAGTGCTCGATCCGAAAAAGTACCAACCCTCATTGCAGACCCTCGAATCTACCTTTGTGGCATTAAGCTCTTTTTACCGCCATCTCATCGATGAAGAAATTTGTTTCGGCAATCCTATTCCATTGGCAAAACGAGACTGTAAGTACTTGATAAAAGACAGTCAGGTAAAGACGATAAGTCGATTAACTGAGCAGCAATGGCAATATCTCTTGGATACTGCCGTTGAGATGGCGGATAGTGATCCGCTTTTGGAGCGTAGTTTATTTACTATTGCTACCATGAAAACCCTATTTCTGAGGCTTTCAGAACTCTCGGAGCGCAATGATTGGACGCCCTTGATGAGTCATTTTTGGACAGATGAGGGCAACAACTGGTGGTTTAAGGCCTATGGAAAAGGCAAAAAGATAAGAGATATCACGGTACCACCGGGTTATCTTACGTTTTTGAAACGCTATAGAAAATGGCGTGGACTATCACCTTTACCGTCCAAAGGTGAGCAAACCGTTCTGGTTGAAAAAATAAGAGGCCGCGGTGGTTTAACAGGTCGTCAAATTTCGAGGCTTATTCAGAGCGTGTTCGACGCTGCATTTGACAAAATGAAGTCAGAACAAGGATTAGAATCCGCTCAGAAATTAAATGAAGCCACCACACATTATCTGCGTCATACCGGTGCAAGCATGGAGATAGAGCGTGATAGACCGCTAAAGGATCTATCAGAAGATCTGGGCCATTCTAGCAGTGCGACAACCGATACGGTGTATGTGCAGGTTGAGCGAAAAAAGCGTGCCTCATCTGGCAAAGATAGAAAAGTCGAGTAGCTAATGCGAAAGAGAACGTGCTACATGTGCGATGCCTTAGCGACAACGAAGGAGCATATTCCTCCAAAAGCATTGTTTCCAAAACAAAAAGATGTGCTCAGTGAAATCAGTCTACGCAAAGATTTAATAACGGTACCATCCTGTGAGAAACACAATAATAGTAAGAGTAGAGACGATGAGTATTTAGTGTTTTGTCTATCTACGTGCTTTCATGGAAATGACATAAAAGAGCAGCTGTTTAATACCAAGATCATGCGAGCAATTGACCGGCGGCCTGACACATACTCGAACTTTTTAGATAACTATCAACGTGTAATGCTAAAACATCCCGATGGAAAAGTAGAACACACTGCGGCGTATTCAATCGACCTAAGACGTTTTGACAGCGTGTTATCGCACATAGCATGTGGATTATATTACCATCACACTCAAAGTAAGTGGGAAGGTGCCACGCTTGTTATAAGCAATGAATTACGTGATTTTAGCTCTACAAACTCTGATGAAGTAAATAGGTTGACTGACGATACTATCGAGCGCGTAACATTGTTCTTAAGCGAAACCAATAGTTTTGGAGCAAATCCAGAAGTTTTCTATTATAAAATTTATGATGACCGGCCCAAAGTTTTTGTAGTTTTAATGACATTTTATTCTGCGATATCGGTCGCGGTAACGTTAACTGAAAACAATAAAATTAAATAATGTCTATATGTAAATCATATGCTTACACCAGTACATCGAAAATCAATGACCTAAACGGTAGTTCAGCCATATATGGCCTTACCATAGGGGAGATGACGATTATTACCACGGGCGAGCGAATTGGCTGGTTCATGGTGGGTTTGGCAACCCTAGGCGTGATGTACTTCTCGGGTAAGCATTTTTATATTGGCGCATGGAATTCGTTAAAAAACCATTCAGCTAATATGGATACCCTAATTGCATTAGGTACTGGCACCGCGTGGATATATTCAATGGTAGTTGTTTCCGTGCCAGACTTATTGCCTCAAATGGCACGTCATGTCTACTTTGAAGCGACGGCCATGATCATTGGCTTAATTAACCTCGGTTTAGCACTTGAAATAAAAGCACGCGGGAAAACCTCAGAAGCAATTAAACGATTAATTGGTCTGCAAGCCAAAACCGCTAGGGTAATTAGAGATGGCAAAGATATCGATATACCGATAGAAGATGTATTGCTCAACGATTTAGTTCGAGTGCGCCCAGGTGAAAAAATATCTGTCGATGGGCTTGTGGTTGAAGGGCATGCCGCCGTTGATGAATCCATGTTAACGGGTGAGCCCATGCCCGTTGAGAAAAGTGACGGCGACAAAGTGGTTGCTGGAACGATTAATAAATCAGGTTCAATTATATTTAAAGCGACGCGGGTGGGTAAAGATACTGCGCTAGCGCACATCATCAACATGGTAAAAAGAGCGCAAAATTCTAAACCACCAATAGGTCGCTTAGCGGACGTGATTTCAGCGTATTTTGTCCCGGTAATTATGATTATTGCGGTACTCAGTGCGCTAGCGTGGCTTAACTTTGGTCCTTCACCAGCAGTGGCATTTGCGATTGTGTCGGCGACCTCTGTGTTGATCATTGCTTGCCCTTGTGCGCTGGGTCTGGCTACACCCATGTCGGTAATGGTGGGGGTGGGTAAAGCAGCAGAGGCGGGCGTATTGATTCGAAACGGTGAAGCATTACAAACAGCGTCAAAAATCACCACCATGATCCTCGATAAGACGGGCACTATCACTGAAGGTATGCCAAAAGTTACCGACGTATTATTAGCTGAGGGGCAAACTAGACAGCATGTATTAATGCTTGCTGCGAGTATTGAAGCGGGCTCTGAGCATCCACTGGCAATGGCCATTGTAGGAAGCGTTAAAGAACAAGGTATTGAAGCGCGTAAAGTCAGTGCTTTTGCTTCAATTGCTGGTAAAGGCGTAGAAGCTACGTTAGATGACAGTCAGCTATTGTTTGGCAACGAAAAGCTAATGAAAGACCGCAGCATTAACATTGAGGCGTTCATAGACAAAACTCAATCGCTTGCCAAAAAAGCAAAAACACCCATGTACTTGGCTATCAACAATAAACTGGCAGCTGTAATAGCGGTTGCTTACCCCATTAAACCAGATTCGATTGAAGCCATTAAACGACTACAAAGCAAAGGGATCCGCATTGTTATGTTGACTGGTGATAATCGCTTAACAGCACAAGCAATAGCCAGCAAAGTAGGGATCACGGAGTTTGTCGCTGAAGTCATGCCAGAGGATAAAGCAAACAAAGTCGCCCAATTGCAGAAAGAGGGCGAAATAGTCGGCATGACCGGCGACGGTATTAATGATGCGCCTGCTCTGGCACATGCCAATGTTGGTTTCGCTATCGGTACAGGCACTGATGTCGCCATTGAGAGCGCTGATATCACCCTTATGCGCGGCTCATTGCATGGTTTAGCCGACGCCATCGCGGTAAGCAAGGCGACCTTAACAAACATTAAACAGAACTTGTTTGGTGCATTCATTTACAACATGGCTGGCGTGCCTATAGCAGCGGGTGTTTTATATCCATTCTTTGGTTTGTTGTTAAGTCCCGTTATTGCGGGTGCTGCCATGGCGTTTTCGTCATTAACCGTGGTAACTAACGCCAATCGTCTGCGCTTATTTAAAGCAAACGATCACTAGGAGGTTTGAATTATGTTGTGGATAAATTTAGCAGGAGCAGCGCTCATCGCGCTTATTGTGTGGTGGTTTTGGATCTACAAATCTGCCAACGTCGCCATGCAAGATGGTGCTATTGAAATATTGGTAAAAGATGGGGTGTATCAACCCTCTAAAATTAGGCTGCCAGCCAATCAAAAAGCGACGCTCACGTTTACAAGGGTAGATTCATCACCTTGTTCTGAGTCTCTGCAAATTCCAGATTTGGATATCAATGCAAGCTTGATCTTAAACAAAAAGGTGGAGGTAATGATACCCCCCACAGCGCCAGGAAAGTACGCTTTTCACTGCCAAATGAAAATGTATGTGGGAGAATTGATAATACAGTGAGCATGTAGAAAGTAACCTTTGAAAGTTTGCATCGTTTAAATCCGTATGGATAGTAATAGACTCAACCACCTATAGATACCGAGGGTAATTATGAAAATAGAAAGTGTGCGAGATATACTGACTTGGACAGTTCAATTTCACGAGCAATTAGCAGGGGGTCTTAAACATCCTTCGCCTAATCATTCCGAGCGCACGAAAATGGCAATGCAATATTTACTCGTTCATGAACAACACCTTGCCATTTTAGTTAAATCATTTTCTGATAAAGCGCAGTTAGGCGAACTGGAAACTTTATTTATTGAGTATTTAGAGGAAAACCCGATTGTATTGCATCAACATTCTGACGGTGATTTTAAGAATATGAATGAAACAGAAATAAGCACCAGCATAATAAACCAACATCAACAAGTCATAGCGCTATATGCGTACTTAAAAGAACAGGCAGTTATTCCTCATCATGAAGAACTCCTGAATAATTTATTGGCGATTGAAAATCAAGAAATAATATTGATGGCACAAGGCTTGAATCGTTTTCAAGATATGTAAAAGGAAAACATCCTTGCATAACGACATCATGCAACTGCAATCTGTGTAAAACGATGTTCGGATACATAGCAAGCTAAGTAATTGATAATATTAGGTATGACAATCATCAATGTCGCATAATGTATATTATGTTAAATTAACTAATTATCCAAAGGAGTTTTGACTCCTCATCAATTGACTATCAGTCAACATGGAAATCATAGCCCCCTATTTTCATAGCAATATTGTTTTTTATTTTTAAAGTAATTATAGAATGTTGATTTGTGCAAATCCCGTATGCTCAGATGGGAAATAATTAACAAGCCTCGCCAATTGCCCTATATGATTTAGCCCGGTCTTACGTGCACGCTTTTCTCAAATGTATTTTTTTACGTTCAGATTATTAATGTTGCATTTACGACCAAAACGATTCGAAACAGTCTTGGAAGAGATTTTGCAGCGACAGTATACGAACAACGGTTTGTGATCTCTCAATTACTAGTAAATGGCCGCCAGACAACGATACAAGCCAATGAATGGCCTCTTAGTTGTAAACAAGTTGTTTTTCAGCCCGATGCAATCTTTACACAACGTGTAAAAAACATACACGATGTAAACTATTTTGATGCGGTGATGCGGTGATGCGGTGCAGGTGAATAAAGTAGCGGGAATTAAGCAGACCGTAATAATCAGTCAACCAGATTTATATAAGGACTTCAGATGAAGAAAGTAGCAGAGCTATACCGAATGCATACAGACAGCCATATCTGTCCGTATGGGCTGCGCTCTAAAGACCTGCTCGAAAGAAAAGGCTTTAATGTAGCAGATAATAAATTAACATCTCGAGAAGAAACGGATAGATTTAAGCAACTGCACGACGTAAAAACGACCCCTCAAGCGTTTATAGAAGGAAAACGTATAGGCGGATATGATGCTCTAAGAGCGCACTTTGGTATGGACGCGGCTGGCCAAACAGGTACCACCTACACTCCTGTGTTGGCGATTTTTGCCGTCGCTTTTTTAATGAGTTTAGCGACTAGTTTTGCTTACTCAGCAGGATTTAGCTTAATAAATTTGGTTGAATTGTTCGTTGCCTACAGCATGACCATATTAGCTATTCAAAAGCTTCGCGACTTATACACTTTTTCAAACTCATTTATTACCTATGACCTACTCGCCATGCGCAATATTAGATATGCCTATGTCTATCCATTTGCAGAGGCCTTTGCAGGAATTGGGATGCTCGCGGCGATATCCGGTTATATTATTGGGCCTGTGTCACTTTTTATTGGTACTGTGGGCGCCATTTCAGTATTTAAAGCGGTGTATATCGACAAACGAGAACTTAAGTGCGCGTGTGTTGGTGGAGACAGCAATGTGCCATTAGGTTTTGTGTCACTAACCGAGAATTTGTTTATGATTGGTGCAGGTAGCTGGATGTTGTATAACGCTATTAGCGTCACCGTTTAAAAATTAGTACGCGCAACCTATTGTGCGGCTGCGCGATGCTTTACAATAATGTTGATGTAACAAGCGAACATTATCTATTGCCAGAGTTTGACTCCACCCTGTTTGGATTGCGCCGACTGTTGCTTTGACCGTTTGCGCTGCTACCTGTTTTGGGGCTGCTTGCATGGCTAGGCTTCCTGCGTCTGTGTTTGGGTGCGCCCTCACTGTTTGCTGGATTATGACTGCTTCGCGGTTTTGCGTTGGGTACAGATCCATCACTTGGTTTCTGCTTTTTAGGTTTTTTTGCCTTCATTGCACGCAACGCAGGCATCCTCAAAGGCGTATCTAAGGAAAAACCAGGAATATCTTTCACTTCAATAACTTGTTGAATAAGATTCTGAATCCCAACAATCAAGTCAACATCTTCGTCCGTAACAAATGAGATTGCTCGACCGGTTTCCCCTGCTCTTCCAGTGCGCCCGATGCGGTGAACATAATCCTCTGACACATGTGGCAAATCGAAATTAACGACTTGAGGTAGCTGTTTTATATCTATTCCGCGCGCTGCTATATCAGTTGCTACAAGTACTCTTAAATCTCCCGATTTAAAATCCTCCAAGGCTTTTGTACGAGCACCTTGGCTCTTATTGCCGTGGATGGCTGCGGCACTTATATCTTTGGCGCATAACTGCTTGGCTAAACGATTTGCGCCGTGCTTGGTTCTTGAAAACACCAATACCTGCTGCCAGTTTTCACTGACGATTAATTCAACCAGTAATTTGTTTTTGTTGCCTTTTAAAACATGGACTACGCTGTGCTCTACAGAACTTGATGTCGTATTCTTAACAGACACCGAAATTTCAACTGGGTCACTTACAATATTGGCTGCAAGTGTTCTAATCTGCTCTGAAAACGTTGCTGAAAAAAGCAAATTCTGACGTTTTTGAGGTAGTAGTTTTATAATTTTTTTGATGTCATGAATAAAGCCCATGTCCAACATACGGTCGGCCTCATCTAGCACGAATGTCTGTATGTCGTTAAACCTTACGGCATTTTGCTGATACAAGTCCATCAATCGCCCCGGAGTTGCGATTAAAAAGTCACATCCTCTTTTTAGTTTTATCATTTGTGGGTTAATACCTACCCCACCAAAAGCAACGACAGACTGAAGCTTGGTATATTTGCTGTAGATTTCTATATTACTAGCCACTTGCGCGGCCAATTCGCGCGTAGGCGTTAGAATCAGCACTTTGCAATGCCCTGCTCTGCGCGGAGCTGCTTCGGTGTGTAGCTTTTGGATCAGCGGCAGTGTAAACGCTGCGGTTTTTCCTGTTCCAGTTTGGGCTGCGGCTAATACGTCTCTGCCGGTCGTAATAACGGGTATAGCTTGTTCTTGAATCGGTGTCGGATTTTCGTAGTTTTGATCTGCGATTGCTTTTAACAAGTCTGCATGTAAAGAAAGATCGGAAAATGAAGTTGTAATACGGGTAACCAATAGTAATATGTTATTTGGCGCGCAGGATACATCACCGCTGCTGAATCAGCAAATAAGTCGACAAATAATTGACTAATAAAAACCCTCACAAGCGTTTTTGAGCCGGCGCTGCAGCAAATATTTTATGGATGATAATACCCGCAATTACCGCCCAAAATGATGCAGCAATTCCAAAAAAACTGATTCCTGATGCGCATATTAAGAATGTAACTATCGCGGCGTCCCTGTTATGAATGTCGCTAAGTGCAGCACTCAGGCTATTAGCAATAGTACCAAGCAAAGCAATGCCAGCTAATGTCGCTATAAAAGCGGCAGGAAAACTAGCAAAAACGCCTACAACCGTGCCCGCTAGCAAGCCCGTCGCAATGTTAAAAACACCTGCTGACATACCAGCAATATAACGTTTCGATGGATGAGTATGAGCTTCTTCATTGGTGCAAATGGCAGCAGTGATAGCGGCTAGATTTAACGCAAAACAACCAAACGGAGCAAGTAACACGGTGACTAGGTTAACCGTCCCAATTATTGGCGTAATCGGCTGGTCAGCATAACCGCTGCTTTTCAGAACAGCGATCCCCGGCAAATTTTGTGCGCTCATAGTAACAATAAAAAGTGGCAAGCCCACGCCTACTATTAAGGTCCAATCAACACGAGGGGCAGTAAAAACCGGCACGACCCACTCAAGTTTGATGGCTAAGTCATCAAAGTTTTGTAAAAAATAGACAACGATTAAGCCGACGACTAACGTGGCGATGACCGCGTAACGCGGTATAATTATTTTTCCGATAAAAAATGCACATAGCATACTGAGCACCATAACCGGAGAGGTTTGCATTGATGTAAAAATCGATAATCCAAATTGAAATAACACCCCCGCCAATAACGCCGCGGCAATGGGCAGTGGAATGATCTTTAATATTTTATTAAAAGCCCCTGTCAGCGCTACCATAATTGAAATCAAAGCGACAAACATAAACATGCCGACGGCGTGTTGCATTGATGCCCCTTGTAAACCAATTGCTAGCAGGGCTGCGCCCGGTGTCGACCACGCAATAATGATAGGCTTTTTGTAATACCAAGATAGTCCAAGGCAACAAACTCCCATGCCGATACCCAATGCCCATATCCAAGACTCTACAATTTCAACTGAGACATTTAATGCCTGTACGGCCTGCAGTACGATCGCCAAAGAACTAGCAAAACCGACTAATACTGCGACAAAACCTGCCAAGAATGCTTGGCTACTAAAATCTTTAAATAAATTTGGCATTTGAAGTAGAAAACTTTATGTTTGTAGTTCAGTAAGATACATCAATTTAGTGATTGATTTCATAAATAAATTGGCATTGATATAAGATAGCAACGCCTATTAGTAGAGAGCAGTATGATAATGAATGAGCATGTCGATGTGCTGATCGTTGGCACTGGGTTTGGCGGTATCAGTGCAGCCTTAAAACTACAAACGTTAAAAAAGGGTTCGTTTTTGATGCTTGAAAGACGTTCATTCTATGGCGGCACGTGGATGCAAAATCGATACCCGGGCGCCGCAGTTGATGTTCAGTCACCCCTATATTCACTGGAAGATGAGCCCTATGATTGGACGCAAATGTTTGCGGGGCAAGATGAATTGCAGGCATACACGCAGCATATAGTAAATAAACACGGATTAGAGGCGCATATTCGACTTAATTGCGAGGTGGTATCTGCCGTCTGGGACGAGCAAAAAAGTGAGTGGTTAGTTAGCGTCAAAACGGATCAAATAGAAAACCAGATAACCTGCAAAGTAATGATCAACGCAACAGGACCATTGAGCACGCCTTCGATTCCAAAATTTACACACTCAGATAAATATAAAGGCCTCATTATTCATTCGAACGACTGGCCACAAAATCTCGACATTAGGGGCAAAAAAATCAGTATTATTGGTAGTGGTGCCAGTGCGGTACAGATAATTCCTGCCATTATTGACCAAGTTAAACAGTTAAATGTGTTTCAACGGACGCCTCATTGGGTTTTACCTCGTGCCGACCATGTTTTTTCGGGTTTTCAGCGTAAGCTGCTAAAAAACAAAAGAATTTATCAATCGATAAAAACGATTATATACGCATTTCTTGAGTTACGCGTAATAGGGTTTAAGTATTCCAACACTATGCTTAACGTAGTTGCAGGTCGGCCAGCGAGAAAACACTTAAAGTCCCAGATAGGTGATGATAATCTTCGCCAAGAACTAACACCAGATTTCACAATTGGGTGCAAACGAGTTCTTTTATCAAATCAATATTATCCTGCTTTGCAAAAATCAAACTGCGTTTTGCATACCAAAGAAGATGGTCTAACAGCATTTTTTGAACACGGAATTGAAACGTCAAAGGGGCATTACGTTTATGCTGATATCGTCATCTTGGCAACGGGGTATAGAGCATCTGACAGCATGGTTTCTTATCCCGTAAGAGGCAGAAACAATATTGAACTCAATCAGCAGTGGGAAGCGTTTCCAAGGGCTTATTTGGGAACAAGCTTACCTAACTTTCCCAATTTTTTTGTAGTAACAGGGCCCAACACGGGTATCGGCCATACGTCAGCTATTTATGTTATTGAATCTCAGATGCGTTATATACTGACCTGCGTAAATAAGATACTAGACAAGCAGTGCCTTTCGATCGAGCCTACTACTGAGGCCGAAAAAAGATACACCGACAAGGTTCACAAAGATATGCAAAGGACCGTTTGGGTAACAGGTGGCTGCAATAGTTGGTATCAGAATGACAGTGGCAAGGTTATTGCTATGTTTCCTGGCTTTAGTTTCGTATTTAGACAGCTATGTAAAAAATGGATTAAAACCGATCATTTAATCAAAACATAAAGAGCAATAGACGCATGTTCAACATAAGCCAGTACTTTTTAGACACAACTAATGCTTTTGAAGCTAGATTGGCAAAGCTAAGCAGCAAAAAGCGCTTAATAAAGGGCACTATGACGTGCTTCAATACAAATACTACGACGGAACAAATAGACGTTTCGGGTTCAAACGCCAAGCCCATCATGGTGTTGCTGCACGGTTTCAGTTCGGATAAGTATATTTGGAATCGAATTGCTAAGCATTTAACTAACGACTACCAATTGATCATACCAAACTTGCTAGGGCATGGTGACACACCTTATGATCCAAGTCAGTCATATTCTGTGCCCAATCAATGTGAGCATTTGATTTGTTTGTTGGATGAACTTGGCGTTAACAGTTTTATCGTAGTGGGTAATTCAATGGGCGGCATGATGGCCGCTTATTTGCTCAAAACACATTTATCAAGAATTCAGGCAGCAGTATTGTTAGACCCCGCTGGGGCTAAAACTGAGTTTGCGATATCTATGTCCCAAAAAGGGTTTAATCCATTTATTCACCCGAATCTAGACAGTTTTAAACAATTTTTTGCAATGACGATGCATTCCCCTCCCTTTATCCCAAATATGATTTTAAATCACGTGGGTAATACATATATAGCGAAACAAGCACAATATAAGCACATGTTCTCTGACTTTTTTAATATAGACGACTTTTTTGAAATGAATGATTACATACATACTGACAAAGCATTGTTAATATGGGGTAAGGAAGACTGTCTGCTGCCAGTCTCTGACCATGTGTGTTGGGAATCCGTGCTGGTAACCAAAGCCTTAATTTACGATGGCGTTGGTCATATGCCCATGGTTGAAGATGTCACGCACTGCGCACAGGATATAAAAACATTTTTAAAAGCCCGAGCCTTGTGACTCAAGGTTAACCGTTAAACGTTTTTGTCGGGTACACTCAAATCTCACGACCACACTAGATGACCGACCTTGTCGGTCCTAAAGCTACAAGGTAAGCAGACTTTCTTTATTATGGATTATATATTTCTTTTATTTGCGTTTATTTTTGGGTTAGGCTTTCGCTTAGTCAATCTTCCTCCCTTGATTGGTTTTCTAATTGCAGGTTTTATTCTTAATGCATGGGGCTTCGAAAGTAATCCGAGCCTACAAACTGCCGCCGATTTAGGCATCACTTTGATGCTCTTTACAATTGGTTTAAAACTAAACATCAAAGATTTGATTAAGCCCGAAATTCTGGTTACTAGCATTTCTCATGGCGCATTATGGGTTGCCACTGTTGGCTGTCTTATATTTGCGGCGGCCGCATTAGGGCTGCCACTGTTTAGTGACCTTTCTATGGCTTCAATTGCACTTATTGCGTTTGCTTTTAGCTTTAGTTCTACGGTCTGTGTCGTCAAAATATTAGAGGAAAGTGGTGAGTCGCGAACAAGGCATGGAAGCGTAGCAATCGGTATATTGGTCATGCAAGATATTTTCGCGGTCATCTTTTTAGTCCTAGCCACCGGCAAAATACCCTCTGTTTACGCGCTTGGCTTGTTTTTACTAATACCGCTTAGACCATTACTAAAAAAATTGCTAAACCAATCTGGGCATGGAGAGTTACTGCCTCTAACCGGGTTTGTATTCGCGTTTGGCGGCTACTATTTATTTGATTTAGTGGGTGTTAAAGGCGACTTAGGAGCGTTGATTTTTGGAATTTTGTTGGCGGGACATTCTAAAGCAAACGAGCTGTCCAAATCTTTATTAAGTTTAAAAGACATGTTTTTAATAGGCTTTTTTCTTACGATCGGTCTAACCGCCCTACCCACCTTAGAAATGGCCTTGATTGCCTTAATATTTACACTGCTGTTGCCTCTAAAGTTTGCGATGTTTTTTATGCTGTTTACCAAGTTTCGCCTGCGCGCAAGAACCAGCTATTTGTCGAGCTTGATTCTGACCAACTTTAGTGAGTTTGGTCTGATTGTGGGTGCTGTTGCAGTAAGTATTGGATTACTCGCAGATACTTGGCTCGTCATATTAGCGCTTAGCACTTCATTTTCATTTGTAGTGACGAGCGTCATGTACAAGACGTCACACGATCAATACAACAAATATAAAAACACTGTAAATAAGTTTGATAAAGGAAATCCATTGCCTGAAGACGTTTACCCTACTCTAGAAGGTGCAGAAATTTTGGTAATTGTTATGGGTAGAGTTGGCAAAGGCGCATTTACCTCATTATCAAAAGTGCTACACAATAAGGTGTTCGGTATGGATGCAGACCGTCAAAAAATAGAGAATATGCAAACTCAGAACTTAAACGCTATTGTTGGGGACGGCGAAAATATTGATTTGTGGGAAAACATAAACATTAAAAGCGTCAAGCTCATTATGCTTGCGCTGCCGTCAATTGAAGATTCCGCAAATATAACCAACCAGCTAAGAGCGGCTGGATACAGCGGTAAAATAGCCGCAATTGCTAGATATGAAGATGAGGTTGCTCCACTCCTAGACAAAGGCGTGGATAAAGTATTTAACTTTTTTACCGAAGCAGGTTTAGGCTTTGCTGAAGAGAGTCTGGAAATGCTGAATCCACACACATCGGAGTCAGTTCGCTAGCAAGCGATGATCAACAATCGAAGCCTTAATGACAATCATTATCTTTTGTATGCCATTGAAATATCTCGTATTTTGTTGAACACACTGAGATTTGAAGTATACTAGAATAGAATTTTAAAGAGGGCCATATTATGCAAGGCAAACCAGAAATCATCAAAGCATTAAACGAGATGCTGACGATCGAGCTCACTTCAATCAATCAATATTTTTTACATGCACGCATGTTCAAAAACTGGGGTTTTGAGGCACTTAACGAGAAGGCTTACAAAAAATCAATCAAAGACATGAAACAAGCTGATGTAATTATTGAGCGTATATTGTTTTTGCAGGGACTACCCAATCTTCAAATGTTGGGCAAACTCTTTATCGGCGAAGAAGCAGAAGAAATGTTAGCGTGCGATATGAAATTTCAGCATGCTCAGATTCCACAACTAAAAGATGCTGTCGCTCTGTGTGAAGAACATAGAGACTACGTAAGTCGTGATATTTTAACTGAAATTTTAGACTACGAAGAAGAACATCTTGATTGGATTGAGACGCAACAGTATCAAATCGAAGCAATGGGCATTCAAAACTATCTACAAACTCAAATAGAGGAGGATTAATTATGCAAGGTAACCAAAAAATAATTGATGGTTTAAATACTTTATTAGGCTACGAGTTAGCGGCGATGGATCAGTATTTTGTGCACTCACAAATGTATTTAGATTGGGGTTTGACAAAGTTGTATGATCGAATTAGTCACGAATTTGATGATGAAAAAGGTCACGCAACCAAACTTATCGAGCGGATGTTGTTTTTGGGTGGTAAGCCAGATATGCAAAAACGCGTTGGGTATTTGTTGGGTGAAACAGTGCCTGATATGCTTAAAAGCGATCTCAGAGTTGAATACGAAGTTGCTGAGAAACTACGCGAAGTAATCGCCGTAGCAGAATCTGAAAAAGATTATGTCACCAGAGACATTTTAATGATTTTATTAGATGACACAGAGATGGACCATGCTCATTGGTTAGAGCAGCAATTGGGCTTGATTGACCGTTTAGGTCTATCAAACTACATGCAATCACAACTTTAACTGACGAGCACAAATGTTAGGGTATGGCAGCGCTAACGGTAGGTAAAAAAAGTGGTTGAGAAGGTACTTATCTCACCACTTTCTTTGTTAACCAGCACAAGGTACATTCGCCATGTCATCTCATTCAAATTGCAGCTTCCCAAAAACGTAATACCTCGATTCGATGATGGATTTTCAAACATGATAGGCGTTTTACCCATGTACATATTAACGCCTTCTATCCAAGCTTTGCTTACTGTATGTGTAGATGGAAGTTCGAAGGTTATATATAACTCTTCTTCGGTCATAGGTTTTTGGTCGAATTTTACCGTCATTAGGGCGTTTTCAAGCCTAAATTGACAACCTTTAGACGTAATATTGCATTCATCTTGGGTAATTGTTGGCTCGTTTACATTTTTATAACCTAGCGCCCCAACACCTAATAATATAAGGGTTACAATGAGATAGATGGATGATTTAGAGATGTTATTCATTCACAATTTTTACGTTTTATTAACCGTAAAGATTCCTTTATTGACCAAGATCAAACCCAATGGAAGTAATATATCTTTTTGTATTTAAAAAGATTATTATCGCCCTGCTAAACCCCGTTAGCTTACTTCACCTATCGGTTCTTCTCAACTAGGAACAAACATAGGCACTGGGCTAACTTGGTAATAGACAAATTTTTTTCTCGACGCGGAAGATTTACAACATGAGCGAAATAAGCCAAGTACGACCGGATTACAATTACAAAGTAGTCAGGCAATTTACAATAATGACGGTTATCTGGGGAATCGTTGGTATGAGTTTGGGCGTTTTAATAGCTGCTCAATTGTTCGCACCAGCACTTAACTTTGACATTCCATGGTTAACCTACTCTCGTCTACGTCCATTGCATACTAATTCTGTTATTTTTGCATTTGGTGGCTGCGCGCTTTTTGCCACGTCTTATTACATAGTTCAACGTACATCTCAGGTAAGGTTGTTCAGTGACAAATTGGCCGCTTTTACATTTTGGGGATGGCAAGCCGTCATCGTTTCCGCTGTTTTAACGTTACCGTTTGGTATTACCGCTAGCAAAGAGTACGCTGAGCTTGAGTGGCCAATCGATATATTGATTACACTGGTTTGGGTTGCTTATATTATAAACTTTTTCGGTACGATGGTTATTCGAAAAGTGTCGCATATATATGTCGCAAATTGGTTCTTGGGTGCTTTCATGCTGACCGTCGCTGTATTGCACATTGGTAATAGTATGGCAATTCCCGTTAGTTTCTTTAAGTCATACTCTATATATGCCGGTGCCGTTGATGCAATGATGCAGTGGTGGTATGGCCATAACGCAGTTGGTTTCTTCTTAACAGCAGGTTTTTTAGGAATGATGTATTACTTTGTTCCCAAGCAAGCAGGTAGACCGGTTTATTCATACCGTTTGTCTATTGTGCATTTTTGGGCATTGATATCACTATACATATGGGCAGGTCCTCACCACTTGCATTACACAGCCCTACCCGACTGGACTCAATCGTTAGGCATGGTCATGTCAGTTATATTGTTTGTTCCCTCTTGGGGCGGCATGATAAATGGAATCATGACCTTATCAGGAGCCTGGCACAAACTTAGAACCGATCCGGTTTTGCGATTCTTGATTGTCTCGTTATCTTTCTATGGAATGTCGACGTTTGAAGGTCCAATGATGGCGATAAAAACGGTCAATGCATTGTCGCATTATACAGATTGGACAATTGGTCATGTGCATTCTGGTGCATTGGGTTGGGTGGCAATGATATCCATAGGGTCTGTTTATCATCTTGTGCCTATTTTGTTTGCACAACCTAAAATGTACAGCACAAAACTGATTAATATTCATTTCTGGTTAACAACAATCGGCGTCGTTTTGTACATTGTGGCGATGTGGTTGTCTGGCGTTCTGCAAGGCTTGATGTGGCGTGCAGTTAATGCTGACGGCACGCTTACGTATTCTTTCGTAGAGTCATTAGAAGCCTCAAAACCATTTTACGTAGTGCGCTTTATTGGGGGTGTATTTGTGGTTACTGGTATGATAATTATGGCATACAACTGTTATCGGACGATATATGCACCCAAAGACAGTACAGCTAATCAGCCCTCTGCTGCTGCGGCTTAAGGAGATAACAGATGAAAAATCCACATGAGTTATTAGAGAAAAATGTTGGTCTGTTAACCATTCTTATATTAGTTGCGATTAGTTTTGGAGCTATGGCGCAGATTCTACCTCTTATGTTCCAGCAGCAGGCGTTAGAGCCAGTCAAAGGACTGCGCCCCTACACTGCCTTAGAGATGGAAGGTAGGGATATCTATATTCGCGAGGGATGTGTTGGTTGTCATAGTCAAATGATTCGTCCTTTTAGAGCAGAGACAGAACGTTACGGCCATTATTCGGTAGCGGGTGAATCTGTGTGGGAACGTCCGTTTTTATGGGGCTCAAAACGCACTGGGCCCGACCTCGCTCGCGTAGGTGGTCGTTACAGTGATGAGTGGCATCGTGTTCATTTGATTAATCCTCGCGACGTTGTTCCTGAGTCAAACATGCCTGGCTACCCTTGGTTGCAAACAAATGTTTTGGACGGCAAATACAGTCAGAAAAAATTGGAAGTTAATCGCATGTTAGGCGTGCCCTACACAGATGAAGATGTTGCTGGAGCCGCAGCAGCGGTCAAAGGTAAAACTGAAATGGAAGCCTTGATCGCTTACCTGCAATCACTTGGGACACATTTAAAATGATGGATCAAGCTGTTGTAGGCAGTATATACACTGTCATCGTATTTTTTGCATTTATCGGAGCATGTTTGTGGGCTTTCAGCAGTCGTAATAAAAAAGATTTCGACGAAGCCGCCAATCTCGTTTTTGATGATGAAGATAAAAAAAGTTTAAATAAAGAAAATCAGGAGTCTTAAACTTATGAGCATGTTTTGGACAATTTGGATATCTGTTATATCGTTGGGCACCATTTTGGGGTGTTATCTACTTCTGAAATGGACACTTGCCAATAACACGGGGGTAGAAGAAGGTGAATCAATGGGCCATGAATTTGATGGCATACTTGAGATCAACAATCAGCTACCACGTTGGTGGACAATTTTGTTTTATATCTGCATCGTTTGGGGTGTTGCATATTTAATATTTTATCCGGGCTTGGGTGGATACAAAGGCGTGTTGGGGTGGGAAAGCTCAAACCAAGGCGTTTTGACATTAGAAGAGTCAAAACAGCGGTTAGCTGAAGATATCGAGGGCGGCGTTTGGAACGAATACGCATTAGAAATCAAATTTGCGAACGAACGTTTCGATCCAATTTTTGCCGCTTATGCAGAGATTCCTGTTGAGGACCTTGCTAAAAACGACGAAGCATTACAAGTAGGAAAAAGGTTGTTTTTGCAAAATTGTGCCCAGTGTCACGGTTCAAACGCAGCAGGTGCAGCCACTGGCTTTCCCAACTTGACCGATGATGATTGGATATATGGTGGTTCTGGTGACAAAATCAAAGAAACATTGATTCTAGGCCGTCGCGGTGCAATGCCTGGATGGCTAGCTCCATTTGGCGAGAAAGGGATTGAAGAAATAGTTGCTTTTACACTCAGCTTAAGTGGCCGCGATGTTGACCAGACCCTCGCTAATGCGGGTAAGGCTAGATTTGCAGCTTGTGCGGCTTGCCACGGAATCGATGGCAAAGGCAACCAAATGATTGGTGCGCCGAACTTAACTGACAACATTTGGTTGTATGGCGGCAGTAAAGCTGCTGTTACAGAAACGCTCAACTACGGCCGAAATGGCGTAATGCCGGCCTTTAATGAAACGCTGGGCGAAGATAAGGTCCACGTTGTTGCCGCTTATGTTTACAGTTTGTCACATAACAAAGCTAATTAATTCGTAGGCTATACTAGAAAGCCTCGTAAATGCGAGGCTTTTTTATGTATATTATAAAACACTCCAATGTAGACTCATTATGTTTTAACCCACTATTTTGTAAGGGCTTTTAAAAGAATTATGCAAGAACGTGATATCAAACCTTGGTACAAACAGTTTTATCCTTGGATGCTAATTTGCATTCCTCTGTCATCAATGATCGTTGGTACTTTTTTATTTAGATTTGCAACGGATGGTTCTAATTCAATGGTTGTAGATGACTATTATAAGGAAGGTAAAACAATCAATGCCCGCCTTGATAAATTGGCTTTAGCCGCAGAACTCGGTATCGAAACATTGTTAAAGACCTCCACACAAGGCTTTGAGCTAAGCTTTGTTTCAGGTAATCCAAACACGGGAGAAGCCCTCAAGCTGGATTTTTATCATGTAACGCAACCACAAAAAGACTTTTCATTACTTCTGGCAGCAGATGCCAAAGGCGTTTATCGTGCATCATATGACTTTATTAATTCGGGTAAATGGCGTATCAGACTTACCCCAATAGATGAAGCATGGAAGCTGCAAAAAATGATTGTATTGCCTCAGTCAAACGGTATTGTATTAAAACCAGAATGAGCATCGTCATTCCTGTCGATCATTGTTTCCATTGCGGTCTACCTAACAAAGAAGGCGACATATATCCTGTTACCGTTCTAAATAAAAGACGGTCTATGTGTTGTCCGGGCTGCCAAGCCGTCGCAACGGCGATTGTTGAAAATGGTTTAGAAAGCTATTATGAATTTAGAACTGAAACAGCGTCACGAGGTGACTCAGCGCTAGACAATACCATGGCTCAATTGGCCGTCTACGACGAACCTGAATTACAAGAAGAGTTTGTGTTTGACACCGGCAAGCACAAACAAATCCAATTAACAGTTGAGGGTATAACCTGTGCTGCTTGTGGCTGGTTAATCGAAAAGCAGTTAGCAAAGGTCGAAGGTTTAAAGCAAGTCTCTGTAAATGTAGCGGCGCGCAGAGCATTAGTAACATGGGACGATAACGTTATTAAGCTTTCTGGCTTACTCAAACAATTGAAGTCTATTGGTTATGAATCCCTGCCCTTTCAAGCAGATAAACACGAAGCTTCATATCAAGAAGCACAAAAACGTTACCTCAAAAAATTAGGACTTGCCGGCTTGATGACCATGCAGGTGATGATGTTAGCGATGGGGCAATATTTTGACTTGTTTGGCGCAATTGAGGCGGAGACTAGAAGCTACTTCAATTGGATAAGCCTTTTGCTCACCACGCCAGTGGTGCTCTACTCTGGCAGTGTTTTTTATCTGAGTGCGCTAAAAGCGATACAAGCAAAAACAGTAAATATGGATATTTCGGTAACAATTGCCATCGGCGCAACCTATATCGCAGGTATTATCGCCGTAAAACAGGAACAAGGTGAAGTCTACTTTGAATCCATCTGTATGTTTGTTTTCTTTTTGCTTATCAGCCGCTTTTTGGAGCATCGCTCAAGACACAAAGCCTCACAAATCTCTTCAAACATGCTGAAATTTATCCCCGTAACGGCAAATGTATGGCGCAACGGTAGATTAGATTCCATCCTTGCTAAGCAACTCAAGATCGACGATTTGGTATTTGTAAAAACCGGTGAGACAATCCCCGTTGACGGCGATGTTACTAACGGCGTTGCACATGTGGATGAGTCGATGATCACGGGCGAGTTTGATCCAGTGCTAAAACGCACTGACTCAAGTGTGTACGGAGGCACCTTAAACCAAGATGGACAACTGACCGTCAGAGTAACGCGCACGCTCAAACACGCGATGGTCAATCAGATATTGCGCTTACAAGAAGCCGCATTAGCCAGCAAGCCAAAAGTGGCCTTGGTGGCGGACGAATTATCTCGCCACTTTGGCGCAGCAGTATTGATAATATCAGCGATAACATACGCATTTTGGTTATGGCAGGGAAACCCTGATGCGTTTTGGATTGGTATTTCTATTTTGGTGGCAACCTGTCCGTGCGCTCTGGGGCTC
>Ga0115565_10000673_pt1 | contig 29184 bp, 26 predicted proteins | sample COGITO_mtgs_1105_FD_87199 | JGI IMG/M metagenome (GOLD analysis project Ga0115565, IMG submission 87199) | Pelagic marine microbial communities from North Sea - COGITO_mtgs_110530 | ecosystem: Environmental > Aquatic > Marine > Epipelagic | place: Germany:Helgoland, sampling site Kabeltonne... | reverse complement strand
TCTTTCATCTTGGCTGGCATCCCATAGAGGTGCACAACGAGAATGGCTTTGGGCTTCTTGCCAAGCTTTAAATAATGTTTAATCGCTGTTTCTAAAGCCTCGGGGCATATGTTCCATGTTTCGGGTTCAGAATCTATAAAAACAGGCTGTGCCTGTTGGTATGTGATCGGATTTGACGAACCGATAAAGGTAAACGATTGACAAAGCACGATATCATCTTTCGCAACACCCAACAAGCGAAGTGTTAAATGAATTGCAGCGGTTCCAGACTGAACCACGGCTGTATGTTTTACCTCAGTGTAGTCCGATAAATCACGTTCAAATTGATTAATAAAAGGACCTACAGGGGCAACCCAATTGGTTGCAAAAGCCTCTTGTACGTTTTTCAACTCCTCAGTTCCCATATGGGGAGAGGAAAGCCATATTTTAGATTGCCCCATGTGATTTGATTATTTTTCCAGGATTTCCAACTACAGTTGCTCCATCTGGAATATTTTTAGTCACTACTGTTCCTGCGCCTACAGTTACTCGTTTTCCTATTTTAATATCGGGTAAGACAATAACTCCAGCTCCAATGAAGGTTTCGTCCCCTATTTGGACTCCTCCACAAAGAGTAGCATTGGGAGCTATATGAACAAAATCTCCTAAAATACAATCGTGATCGACACTGCAGGCAGTATTGATGATTCCATGTTTCCCAATCTTAGTTCCTCTTTGGATTACAGCATGGTGCATAACAACTGTTCCTTCGCCAGCTATACTTAGACGATCTATACTTGCAGTGGGATGGATGAGAACTCCAAAAGCATGTTGTATTGTTTGAGCCAATTGTTTTCGGATTCTATTGTTTCCAATTGCTATTAAAGCTAGAGCATTTGGAAATAGGACAGGGTTGTAATTTTGAAAATTTTCTACTCCGTCCAAAACTTGAATCTTGGGGTAAGAAACAAAAATACCTTCTAGATGATACGTTTCTTGTGCTTCAATAATGCTCGACACAACTCGTGCATGACCTCCACCACCAATAAGAATAAATTTAGTTGTTTCCATTAAAGGGTTCCATTGTGATTTGACCAGTGGCATTTACATCTTTCGTTTTAAAAACCTTAGTTAGGGTCATACCTAATATTTTAATATCCAAGATAAAACTTTGATGCTGTATGTACCAGAGGTCGTAATCGAATTTTTGTTTCCAACTGATTGTGTTTCTTCCATTGACTTGAGCCCATCCTGTAATGCCCGGTTTAACCTCGTGTCGTTTTTCTTGTTCTTTACTGTATAAAGGTAAGTATTCTGGCAATAAGGGCCGTGGTCCTACAAAACTCATGTCTCCTTTGAGGATATTCCAAAGTTGTGGGAGTTCGTCTAAGGACAGTTTTCTGATGATGCTTCCAATGGGAGTAGTTCGTTGCTTGTCGGGTAACAAATCACCAGTATCTGACCGTGTATCACACATGGTCTTGAGCTTATAAATGGTGAATAGTTTTCCGTACTTCCCAGGTCGAGATTGACTGAAAAATGGAGAGCCGTTGTTTTGTAGAATCAATAGAAAAGATACAAGCAAAACAACAGGAAAGAACAAAATCATTATGAAAAATGCAATTAACTTATCGAATATGGTTTTATAAGATCTGTATTTCATTAGCGTTCCATTACATTTATAAAGCGTTGTGCCAGTTTTTCATATGTAAATGACTTGACTGCTTCTCTACCTAGTTCACCCATTGCCTTGTGTTGCTCGTCAGAAAGTTCTAAAAGCTCTTTTATGCCTTCTCTAATCCCTTCTTTTTCGTTTTTCACATGGATGCCACATTTATTAATTTGAACTAAATCATTAATTCCATGGTGTGCAGCTAAAATCGGAGTACCACTTGCCATATAATCATAATACTTATTTGCAGCGACTCCATAGTCGTATAAGGGTTGATTGTGCCAAGCAATATATGCAAAGTCAACTCGATCTAAATAATTTCGAACTACTTCTCTAGAGACTTGATTAATAAAAGTAATATTCGTGATCAGAGCAAGTTTTTTCTCCATCGCAGCTTTAAGCGGCCCTTTTCCAATAAACAAAAAATGAATATTCTTTTCGAGTTTTTTTTGATCGAGTAAAAATTCAATCAAAGGGTCAAGTGCGTTGGCAAAGCCAAAAGTACCGATGTATGCAAAAAGTTTTTTATCTCCTAATTGTTCTATCTTTTTAGGAACGATAGTGCTTAAGTCAAGAAAGGATTCTGGAATTCCATTGGGAATGTAGTGATACTTTGACGGATCTTTTGATATGGGGTTGATGTAACGTTCTGAACCGTCCAAAAGAGATACAATTTCTTCTGCTTTTTGATAGCCTAATTTCTCAAGCCAAGCGACATATAGAATCAAAGGATTCCATTTAGAAAATCTCATAAGTAAGATAGGGCTTAGAGGCCATAGGTCACGGACTTCAAAAATGAACTTATCTGCTTTAAAATACCATTTCAGGAATAGCGTTTGTAGCATTGGAAAGATGCTTACACAACTTAGAATAATAATATTGGGCGTTCCCAACTGTTTTCTTTTAAAAACTAAACCACCTACTCGAAAAGCAAATTCTATCATAGAAACAAATCGGAGTAATGACTTATGAGAATGCTTTAAAGTTTTGATCCAATAAAAGGCAACACCATCTTCAATTTGAAGGCCTTTTTTGGAGTGATTCTCTTGGGAAATCAAGTGGTTATTGCTGTTTGAAATAAGAATGACTACATAGCCTTTACTTTGCCAATATTTAACCAAATGAAAATGTCGTTGATTGGCTCCAACTTCGGGATATCCGGCAAATTGATTGATGATCCAAACCGTTTTCATAGGTGTTTTTTAATTTCTTTTAAAATTAAGCAATGTTTTGATAATAAGCTCGGCTGTTTTTTCTAAACCGTATACGGGTTTACTAGAATCTTGATTTAAATATTTTCAGTTCTTAAACACACTAATAAATTCTGGTCAAAAACCGGCTATAGTCAGGAGATTCATGATAAAATAGTATTATATAAATCAATCAGTTTTTCTTCTTCATTGTTCCAGTTATACTTTTCAAGTACAGCCTTCCGACCGTTATCGCCCATGGCTTTGGCTTCTACAGGATTATCTCTGAGATATAACATAGCTTCTGCAATTTGAGTGGAATTAAATGGATCTACACAAATACCGCATTCATTACCTTCGATAATTTTTTTCCATAAAGGAAAGTTTGAGGCTATTACAGGAATTCCAGCACTCATATATTCAAATAACTTAATAGGTAGTGAATCTAGAAAATTTGGAGTAGGATGAAGTGTAACCAACCCCGCGATACTCTCACTAAGTAGTTTGTCTACTTGTGATTTATTTAAAAATCCCAGGAAGTCAACATTTGAAGAGTATTCATCTTTTTTGATTACATCATGAAGTATTGGTTCATGGAATATACCTGCAATTTTCAATTGAGTATTTGATTCTTTCGATGCTTCAATTATTTCATAAAAACCACGAATTATATTAATGCCGCCAATATAAGTTATCCAATTACTTTTTTTTCCATTGTATGAAACGGTAGAATCCAATACCGGATAATTCTTGACAATAGCATTTCTAGAATTATATTCGATCAGAGTCTCTGCAATTGTTGGTGTTGCAGATACAATTGCTGACATTTTTTTTGAGGCATAGCGTTGATAGATTTTAAATGTTAAAGACAGTATTCTTTTAAGAATTGGATTTACATAATGCTTAGTTAAAATTTGCAGCGGAATATCTTCATGAAAATCTGCAACAACAATAAATCCCTTTCGTTTTAATATCAACCCTAATGGGATTAACTCAGGATCATGAAAATGATAAATTTTACAATTTAATTCTAAGGCTTTTTTAAGTGCTTTTTTACTATCTATGTAAGCTCTTTTGATTCTTGAATTTTGACGAAGTCCTATGTCAATAATATTTACATTATTAGAAATCTCATTTCCTAAACCATCTGCCACAATCAAGTAAACATCAAATTCCTTTGCTAAGGATGTACACTCTTTATAAAATATCCTAACATCTGTTCTCGGATGAACAGTGGTGACATGACATATCCTTATTTTAATCATTAAATATCAATTTACTGTTTTCGCAACTTTTCTTAATTTCCATTAAATTTAAGTAATTTTTCAATAATAAGCTTGGCTGTTTTCCCTGTTCCATATATGGGTTTACTAAAATCTTGATTTAACGATTCTCTGTTTTTAAATGCTTGAATTATTTTTTCATTGGATGTACCGGTTAGTATGTTATTTTTTCTTTCAATCAATTCTGACCATTCGGTTTCCTCTCTTAATACAATACAGTTTTTATGTAAGAAATATGCTTCTTTTTGAATACCTCCAGAGTCTGAAATAACCAATTCAGAGTGCTTCATGTAACTAATGAAATCGATGTAAGACATAGGCTCAAGGATTTTAACGTTTGAACTCAAAACAATCTGCTCATCGGCAATACGTTTTTTAGTTCTCGGATGTAAGGGTAAAACAATCGGAAGCTTTTCGGAGATAGAGTTTAAACTTTGACAAAGCTCTTTTAAACGTTTCCCGTTGTCAGTATTTTCGGCTCTATGCAATGTACATAATGCATAAGGAAATGGATTGGTTGAAGAACCTTCTAGATTAGAAGAAAACAATTTCAGAGCATCGAACATAATGTCTCCAACAATCTCAACTTTACATTCAAAAGATTCATACCCTTCTTTTTTAAGATGATCGGCAGCAGTTTGTGTTGGACAAAACAAGAGAGTACTAAGACGATCTGTTAGAATTCGGTTAACTTCTTCTGGCATTGCTTTGTTATGGCTTCGTAATCCAGCCTCAATATGCGCAACAGGAATATGAATTTTGGCTGCGGCCAATGCACCAGCTAAAGTAGAATTTGTGTCACCATAAACAATTACCCAATCAGGCTTTTCTTTAAGTAAAATTTTTTCAATAGCCCCTAGTTGGTAACCTGTCATCTCACCATGAGATTTCCCTCCAGATTCCAATCGGTAGTCGGGTTTTGGAATTCCCAATTGATCAAAGAATACTTCAGACATATTTGGATCATAGTGCTGACCGGTATGCACAATGACTTCTTCTATTTGATTGAACTTTTTAAGACAATATGAAAAAGCTGCCGCTTTAATAAATTGAGGTCTAGCACCTACTACTGTAAGGAGTTTCATACTATGAATATCTTTATTTGATTCATTTACTTTTTTTGGAATTGATGTTCTTTTTACTTAACAAATGCCAAGAAATAATTTTTCTACTACTAAAAGTTTCAGGTAAATGTTCTTTCCAATTAAGGGAATCCAAAACTTCGAAGTTGTTTAACAATTTTGAGGGAATAGACTCTCCTTCTGTTGTATGATAGATAAGAAAATCAAAAGATTTATTTTCCATTAATTTAATAATTCCCTCTGGGTCTCTAGTCCAAAGGTTTTCACTTTCGATATTCTCATCTGTAACACTCCATAAGTTAGGCAGCAACAATATATTAGAGTTATTAGCATGATAATGAAATGGTTCTACTAACATTCTTTGTTCTGCAAAAAGATTCTCATGTTTATTTAGTGGGTCATCAAATGAAAGATAGACTTTATCGCTTTTTATTTTGGCGAGAAAGCTTACTATTTTTTTATTTAGTGATCCTGAGTCATATGGATCAAGTGTTTTTAATTTAAAAAAATTATCATTGTCATTAATAAAATTAAATTTTGGCAGCGGATTTGATATAAGAATCCAGTATAGTGTCAACTCTATTAGTGATTCTGATTTTATTAAGTAGTAAAAACTAGTGACTAAAACAATCATATCAATAGTTTGCTTATCAGCAAAACGTGCAATAAAATTATTTATGATTAAATATCCTAAAGTAACCAAAAGATAGTAAGACTCATTTCTAAAATCAACAACTAATAAAAATACTAATAAAAATGAAAATTTAAATCCTGAAAGAATGACAGCCTTTGTGTTTCTTATATTCCTTGTATACTTAGCTTCCGTGGCTTTAAAAAGCCCAATGGTATTTCCTACCATCATAAGATGTGTCATTAGTTCTCTCTTTACATATAATGGATAAACTCTGTAAATAACCAATGGTATGGAAAAAAGTTGAACAAATAGGAAATCCTTAAGAGTAATTGATCCAAGCAAAATAGCAATAAAAAAATAACCAAATGAAACAAAATAAGCAGTAAAACTAGTGAGGAACATGAGGCAAACGACTATTGCTAAAGCAATCAAATTATTATTTTCAATACTACAAAACAATAAAGGGTAAAGCGCCCAACCCATAATATTATAATTTTGAAGTTCAAGTTGACTAAAATAGGTAGATCCAATAAGTGTAAGGAATGTAATTAAAAAAAACCAATTAACTGAAACAGATGGAAATAGAACATAAAATGAAATTGGTATAAACATCCATGATAAAAGGACAGTAAGAACACTAGACCTCCAATATGGATATAATGAAAATTTACTGACGTGAAACCATCTACCTACTAAATATTCTTTTTCTGTAATTGTTTTTGAATAGCCTAATCTACCGTGCTTCTGAAGATTTAAGGCCATAGTGTCATACCAAAAATTATTTATTGCTTTATCTTCTGAAAACATTCTTAATTCATTTTTTAAGAAAAGTTTTGAAAAGATGTTTTTCATAGACAACGCCAAAACAATCGTATTGGTTACAATACTATAAATTGGATAGGTTAGGATTTTAAAGAAATTGTTTTTTAAGTTGTACTTAGCAAGTATAGAGTTTAATGTATTCATGATATTTTCTTTAGTTTAATCCCCTTGATTTTTGCTTCGATAAAAATGTACATGAAGAAAATTAAAATTGATATTAAAATGTCAATTTTAATTTTCAATAAATACGTTTGAAAGAAGATTACTGCTAAAAAAAGTATGCAACTCACAGATTGTTTAGCAAAAGAAAAATGTAAATTATAATATTGATTACTAATGTAAGTTGTAGCAAAAATCCAAAAAACACTAATAATTGCAGTTGAAAAGATTGCACCATCTAAGCCGAAATAACTTATGAAATAAGCCGTTAAATAAAAATTAGAAACTGAGGAAATAACTAAAATAATAGTGGGTATGTAGTTTTTTTTAATCTTCCAAAACCCTAATGTAGCGATATTGAAACCAGCAGAATATAAAGGATAAACTACCATTAAACCTGATAAATAAGATAATGATTGATATGAATCTCCAAGGAAAAAAATTGCAACAGGTCCTAAAAGTATAGAAAAACTTACAATAACATGAACAAAGAAAAAATATGTGTTATGTAGTTTTTTTAATTTAATCTTAGCGTCTAGCTTAAGTAGTTCCAATAAGTCTGGCAAGATTGTCAACCTAAAAATACTACTAAAAAAAACAAATATTAAAGTTAATTTTAATGTTGCTGAATAAACACCTAGCTCCTCTGATGAAAAGTTTTTTTCAATTAAGAAACGGTCTGTAAAAGTAAATAAATAAGTACCAAAGGCTTGAGGGAATATTGGTAAAGCAAATGAGATAATTGTCAATATTATAGATGATTTTAAGGGAGGTTTTTCTAACAATTTTTTAGATTGTAATAATAAAAAAAGTAGAACCAATCCATTTGAAATTAACCGGCTAAATAAAATGGCTAAAATCTGGAGCTCGGAGAATACTAATAAAATTACTGTGAAGCCATTAATCAGAAAACTTAAAACCACATCGTAGGTAATGTATTTTCTTGAATCTCTCGTTAATCTAAAAATATTTAAAAATTGTCGATTAAAAAACTCTACGAAAAATATCACACAAACCAAATAAATATTCTCGAGAGAAAATTGTGGATAAATTTTAAATAGCACTTGACTTGGAAGAACACCTATCAAAAAAAATCCCCACGTTAAACTTATCAAAAAAATTATACTAGCAACTTGATTTTTAGACATAAACAATTCATCATGATTAATATAATAATACGATAATGTACTGTCCATTCCTAAATTCAGGACTGTATAAAAAAAGCTGCCTAGGAGAAGTAGAAAATCTAATTCCCCATACTCAGAAGGAACTAAATAGGCTGTTATTAGGGGTAAAGTAAGAATCGAAATACCTCTAGCTGCTACTCCTCCTAAAGTATAGATCGTGAAATTTTTAAAGAGTGTACTCATCTGCTTAATTACGAGTTAATTTTAATTAAATAATATTTAATAAAACGGAAACCATGTACAGAATCTACACTACTGTTAAAGTTGTTCAGGTAAAATCTAAGTAGGTTTTTATTACTAGTTTTTGTGATTATATTATTTATTCTAGTTTTCCTGGAATAAATAAGTAATTCGTTTAAAAGGTCCTTGCCTGTTCCTTTTGACTGAAAGCCTTTTCTTACTGCAAAAAAACTTATTTCAAAAAAGTTGCTGTCTTTTTTTTTAGTTGGAATCAAAAATTGAATAAACAACTTCAAAATAAGACTAGGGGTTTGCAGTGTTCTAATAAAAAAATTGAATAATTCGTTTAAATGAATACCGTGTGTTAGTGAAGGTGTCCCTTTTGTATAAACGATAAATCCTATTATTTTCTCTTTGTCCCTTTCATAAAAAACTACAGTATCTTCTTCTTCAAGTATGATTTCATACACGCTTGTTAGATATTTTTTTCCAAGTGCAGTTGAAACTTCTTTCTCAAAAACTTCAAAGTGAATTTCAACAAATTGATTTATTTCAGTCAAAAGAGATCTACCAGTATCAATTTCAATCATTTTTTATCATCTTAAAAAAGTTTTCAGAGATTGGGAAATTTATAATATGACTCCTATAAAAACTTGAAACCGGAAAATCTGAAAGGTTGTTTATATACTTCTTATAAGCCTTCATTTCAGGAACTGAATAATCAATTATAGATCCTAGTTCTATACCTTTTTTATGAAATTTTAAAATCCAATCGTCTCTATTTTCTACTATAGCTACTATATGACTATACGTATTATTTTCATCAAATGGTTTAATATCAACCCGATCATCATTTTCAAAAAACTCAATTATATTCTTAGCAATACTTCTGCGTTCTAAAATAATTTTATCATATTTTTTTAGCTGTACTCTACCAACACGAGCTTCAATATTTTTAGGTGATTCATTCCAATCAGTGGGTAAATAAATATTATCATCCTCATAATACTTTGTAAATCGATCCAAAAAACCATTTTTTACTAATAAATTAATCCAAAAATAAAAGTATTTATTGAATGCAATAGTTGCAAAAATTAAATATAAAAGTCTTTGAGGCTCTTTGAACCAATTCGGCTTCACCAATTTATTTGACTGATATAACTTTAATTTATCATAAGTTTGTATACTATTTGTAACCACAAAACCTCCAAAAATGGAGTTGATGATTTTACTAATATTACAACCAAATATTGCAGCATCTCCAAAAGTTGTAACTAATTCATTATTGAATGATGAGCCATATGAATGAGCAACATCCTGAATAACATAAATTTTACTATTAAATTTTTCTTCAGCTTTTCTTATAATTCTATCTATTTTTCTAACATCCATGGCGCCTCCAAAAAGATGGGTGACTATAATCGCAGATGTATTTTCAGAAATCTTTGATTCTAATGCTTCATAATCCATGTGAAATGAATTTTTTTCACAATCAACAAAAACTGGTTTATTCTTCGAAAGAACAATTGCATTGGAAACAACAACACAAGTATAAGCAGGGCATATAATTTCAGTGTTTTTTATTTCCCATATATCAAACAATGCCATTAGAGCGGATCGTCCATAGGAAAACATAACGCCATAAGAACAGTGGAATTTTTCTGCATATTCAGACTCATATAGGTCTCTTTCATCACGCCAGAAATATAAAGCTGCAAGCCATTCTTTCCAATTATAATTTGGCTTAAATCTGGGTGTTAAAGTTCTCATAAGTTAATTTTTCTTAAAAATAAATTTAGACACTAAATTGAAATCTATGCTTCTTATTCTTAAAGGCCAAAAACTAACATATTGCTTTGATCCTCGTTTGTTTAAAGAATTTAAAATGAAGTCAGCAAAATTGGGATGTTCCAAATATATTATTTTGTCGGGATCAATTGTTGTATTCTTTTTAAACCACTTCCTGGTTGTAAAAAGCAATTTAAAAAATGGATATGGGGTATATTTTCCTAGACTTTTATACTTAATCATTCTGCAGTTATTTTTACAATATTGTGGTTTCTTTTTAATGGGGCTGCTTTCAAGAAATAGCCTGAGGAAGCCATATGAACGGCTTTCAATTTTTGATCTAAGACTAATTTATCTTTTTCTATATAATTGTTAAAGTTATAGTCTATTACAACATACTGAGTATTGTACGTTACTTTAATAATAGTGTTATGCTTAGATTTTAGTTTATTGGTCATCAATAATTTAACGATTAGTTTTTTAAATAATTCTGCTAAAAAAACAAATTTAAAAAAGGTCAAAGCTAACATTCTAATAATAATAGTCTGAAAAAGAGAAGGATAACGTTCTTGATGGGAATATAAATTGACTTTAAACGATCCTTGATTGTCTTTTACAATACTGGGATCATGTCTTTGAGAAGTTAAAATGTTTTTATCCTTGAAATAAAAAACACCACCACTATCGAATTCACATTTTCTTGTAGTTAGATTAAAAACTTTTAATGTGCCTCCTTTTCTATAATTTAAAATCGAAAAATATGAACCATTAGAAAAAAGTTCAATCCCTGATTTTTTAAAATTCTTTTTAATTCTTTTTTTATAAAAAGGAGTTATTTGATCATCCTCTAAGTTTACTTCTCCTTCATACAGTGCAGCTATTGCATATGAATTTAGTAATGGAATGTAATTATCTGAATCAATGTCTTGAGGCAAAACGGCATTCCCTTTTTGAATACCTTTATTTAGATTCACAGCAATATGACGAGCTAAGTCTGACTTTGAAGCTAGAGAATTTAATCCTCCTGGGTAATAGACTTCTGTGTTTCTAGATCCATATAATCCTCCTACTGTTCCGTCTGGGTGGACAAAATAAGATAAATAATCTAATGAATTTTGAAGACTTTTATATAAACGCTGATCTTTGGTTTTCTTGTACAGGATGCTCAAATAATGTGTACATAAAGTTTGATACCCCAGATCTGGACCTTCATATTCTAAATACCATCCCTCTGTAGATTGGTGTTCTAGGATAACTTCTAAAACAACTTTGTATGCATCTTCATCTTTACCCGTAAGATCTGTCCACAAACATAGTGCAGCAGCTCCAGTTGCTAGATGATTGGAAATTATAGCGTGTTCTTCTTTATGATGAAGAATATATTTGATTAATGGTTTAATTATTTTAAAATAGGCTTCTTTCTTTTCAGTTGATAATTGATTTTTTAGAAGATCTATAGCAAAAAGAACATCAAAAGCGACTAAAGCAGTAACACAATACGAATTTTCATTTGGAAATGCCTCGTTTAAAGAATGATTTTTATTTGAAACTCTTGGAATAGCTCTGATAATTTGATCTATTATTTTAAAATATAATGCTCTATCATGAGCTATTCCTAAAGATATAGAAACAGCCAATGCATTCACACCTGATTGAAAAGTAGCATTTGGAAAATCGATAGTTTTCCAAGCCCAATATTTTCTATCACCAAAACCTACCTTAGAGGATAAAGTGTCTTGATTATATAGGTTTAATAATCGCCCTTGATTGTATTTTAATATTTCTTTAAAAATGGTCATACTTCACACTCTTCGTTGGAAAGTTTATTTCTATTCTTAGCGATTGTTTTATAACATAGCCTCGCTAGATAAATCACTCCTGGTATTTTCATCAAAATAGCAATTGGCCAAAAAAGTGGAACTCTTGAAAATACTTGTTCGAATGCATCTGCACCATAAAATATCTCATTATTTTCGTCAACAGCTCCCATTTCGAGATCTAGTCTTGTTTTCTTCATTTCGTTTGGATACTTTTCTGTTGCGTAAGATGGAATTAGGTTTATTCTATTAAAGAAATCAAATTTTTTAACTTTCTTGAGTGATTTTTTACAAAAACCACAATTATCATCATAAATCAAATTGAGCTCTCGAATTAATATATTCCAGTCAAAGCAAAGTAACAAAATAAAAGAGCTCCCCAAGAAATTTATAGCATGAGTATTAAAAACTGTGATATGCATAAATATCATAGAAGTTATAATTATGAAACGATATCTAGGAAGCCACAGAATAGAAATAAAACCTAATTCTGTTATAATGTTTATCAAGCCAGAAAAATCAGAAAAAATCTTATTCATAAATAAGGTGCTCGAGGTAATCAAGGGTTTATAATTTCTGCTGGTCAAAAACATAGATTTTTCAGTAGCATATTCATTCCATTTTTCTAAATCTAAAGAAAAAGGGAACCCAAATCCAACGTCTATAATTTTATTTAATCCCGCCAAGGAATAAAAAGCACCTACTAGAAGAAATAACATGAAAATAGGCCAATTAAGCTGTTTCCTTTTGTAATTAAATTTATTGATTTTGTAAAAATAATCTTTAGGAGATAATGAAAGAATTAAAAACAATATAACAAGAATAGTTCCTCCATCTATTTCTGCATCAATAGACTGCATAATACCCAATAAATGGATGTATATAGCAACACAAACAATTGAAGCAATTTTGGGGAATAATCCTAATAAAAGAAAAATAGCTGATATAATTATTATACCCTGAAATATACTAATTATATAAGGACTTGGAAAAGGGATTATTTCATAAATAAATTGAAATGAAGAAAGATACGATGGTGGCACGGGAAATAATTCATGAAACAAACCTCTTCCAAATAATCTATTTTCAGCGCTAAATAGCCCTAAATGAGAATAATCTCGGCTAATCAAGCGATAGATCATATATAAAGAGGCTACAGCCTGAAGTAAATAGAAGTGAAAAGCGGCTCCTATTCCAAAAGGTTTATAAAATCTTATTCCGTTATATTTTGACATTGAATTGATTGTTTAAGTTTTCCTCCTAAAATTTCTACTTTCTCATTTTTTAACTTAAGATAAACCCTATGAACCGAGAACTTCTTTAGAAGATCTGAAGATGGGTAATTGGAATAATCTATATATTGATAAGGGGTGTGATTGGGATATCTGATTTTATTAAAAAAAGACAATTCTTTCTGAGCACTTTTATCTAAACTGATTTTTAAATGATTAATCAATCTACACTGCGTTTCATTATCAATAGTATTGTTTTCAAAAAGAATTGGGTATTGTAAGGAAGGGAAAACCATATTTAATAAACCCAAATTGAAAGGTAGTACTTGTCCCGTTTTATAATGCAAAAACATTACTAAGTCATCTAGATAACCATTTTTATGAATGAATTGAATATTGTATCTATTTATTGCTTTATAGTAAAAATCATTTTTAATTAGTTTAAGTTCTAAACTATTAGAATTTTCGCTGATAATAGAAATATTTTTACTGTGATCCCATCCCGATATGCCTCCAAAAAAGACAACAGTATTTGCTTTTGTAAGCAACGTAAAAAAAAGGAAAAGAACTGTGTAAAATATTATTATTCTTGGCTTCTTATTTTCCTTAATATTCTTCCAAATAATGAATTTTTTCAGGTAATTATCTATTTTATTAGAGAAAACTAAAAAAAGAATTATTAAAAAAAATAAAAATATCAAGTGGTTGAAATAATAATAGACATGACCAAATGTGTCTACGTGGTACCACTTGAACCATCTACTGTACTGACTTAAAAATGGTTTTGATGGAAAATTATTTAAAATTAATCTATGATAGATACTACTAGAATTCTGTAATTCAAAAATTATTTTATCATAATTTAAGAACATCTTTACAACTATGGCATTAAAGATGAAGAACATCTCTAGTATAATTACGTAAAAATAAAATAATTTTATCCTTTTTATAAGCATGGCTTTATTTAATAAAATTCATTTAAAATTGATTCATATCCACTAGACCAATGGTAATCTGAAGAAGAAGTTCTAGGATGCCAAGAGATACTAAATTCAGTGTTTTTTATATCTTTACAAAGATTTAGCAAGGCTATAGAGTTCTTGAGGATTTCAATTTCTTTACCACTACCATAATCATAAATATTGGAATCCATAATGACTTGGGGTGTTTCAAAATGGTTAAATGCACACTGACTTTGATGATTAAAGGGCCTGTATTTAGAGGCAACACCAGATCGAAATCCTATTCTATCATTCCATCCAATTGTAGCATCAGCTTTGAATAACTTTTCATGATAAAAAGGAGTTTTCGTCTCATCGAAGCATAACCAATGTTGCCTGTTTTTAGTTATTTCAAGATCTAATACAAACTCTAATTGTTCTTTTTCTTTTTTCAAAAGTTCAAAGCTTGAATGAGAAAAAAAACTTCCATGAAGTCCAATTTCCCAACCATCATCATTCATTTTTTTTAACTTATTTTTTAGCTTTTGATTCTTATTTACATCATATGAAGGGTCCAAAATCAACTCTCTTAAGCCACTATTTACTTTTGAATAAACATAAAATATTGATTTTTTTTGATATTCATGTTCTATCCCTTGCCAATAGTCAAAATTCCAATAATTAGCTTTTTTAGTGATAAATCGAAAAGTTTTAACAAGTTTTTTGCTATCCTTTTTAATTAGAGAATTATATAAGTTAAACACACTTTGTTTTAGTATCAGAACTAGGGTTTTGTCAATATAATCTAGATCGTGGGACAATTCCATCGAAGCTTTTTTTTCTGTAAGGAAACTACAGGTTGAAAAACGACTTAGAAGAGCTTTTTTAAATACTTTAAACATTAAATTAACATGAGGTGTCTCCCAATCAAAATTATTTGGCATTTGAGTCTTAAAAGAATAACTTTTGACGGAAATTTGTTTAAGACTAAGCTCATATTCATGTAAACGACTCAAATAGTAGAATGAATTCCAAAAAAGATCATACTTAATTAAACGATCTTCTTTATTCAAAGATTTTTCTGTTATTTGAAATCCTTCAATACTAATTAATTGAGAGTCTCTACTTATTTTACACTTTGAATGCTCACAATGGTAAACATCACTATTCGGGTTTTTTAAATAATATAGGGCCTTTTCATTCTTTTCTCTATCAGCTTCAATCTGATGTACTTCGATTGAAAAGTCAGCATGCTCAATTCTACAGAATTCATCCATTAAGTACTGTAACCAAGAACAATTCTCCTGTTCTGTATAAAGCAGGAAAACTTTTGATTTCAAAGATTTCTCTGCCATAATTCTAAATTTAAAACACCCCAGATATCTCTGCTAAATTTATTATTTAGCTTTAATTGCTTTTCTATTTGATCAATCCTATACATTCCTCTTTGTTTAGATTGATTACTTAAAAGGGTATCCATCATGTATTCCTTCAGTGGCCCTTTCATCCATTCGTTTAAAGGAGTAGGAAAGCCCATTTTATCTTTACGTTCAACAATTTGTTTTGGTAAGACTCCTCCAACTGACTTTAATAACATATATTTTAATTTACCTTTGTTAAACTTCATTACTGGAGGAATTGAAGCTGATAATTCCGCAATTCTTCTATCTAACAAGGGAACTCTTGACTCTATTGAGACAGCCATGCTTACTCGATCTTCTATATGCAATAATGCAGGAAGAAGTGTTTTGGTATCATAATAAGTCATTTTATTAAAATATGAACTTGTCTTAGGCTTATTGAATACGGAACTAAAGTGTTCAAAAACATTATTTATTTCAATCGACTTCAAATAATCTTTTTCATAAATTTCAGAAAGATTATGAGATCGACTAATTAATCGGAAATATCGTTGGTCCATGGGATCAAATAAACCTGAGGAAAACTGCGATTTGATCAGAGGAACATATTGTTTTAAAGAAGGTAAATTCTCTATTATTGAATTTAATGTGACTATATGGCTATCGTCATTTTGAGTATCAAATATACTTCCTTTAATACACTCTTCTAGGTAGGCTACACCATATCGGGCATAACCACCAAACAATTCGTCTCCACCATGACCGCCTAAAACGACTTTAACATGCTTAGCGGCTAACTTAGAAACCATATATTGGGGAAATAATCCAGGGCCTGCCAGGGGCTCATCTATCTGATAGATTAGGCTTTCAATGTTATCAATAAAGTCTTGAGACGTTGGGAAAACTTCGTGATGTATACTTTTTATTTTTTCAGCTACGATTCTCGCATAATGAGTTTCATTATAGGCTTCCGATAATTTAAACCCACCTGTAAAAGTGTTAATTTTATTCGGGTAATTACTCGAAGCCAATTTAGAAACTATACTTGAATCTAAACCTCCGCTTAAATATGATCCAACCGGAACATCAGACCTTAACTGCATTGAAACAGAACTCTGAATTAATAACAGTAATTCTTTAGAAAACTGATCTTCAGTTTTCTCATAGTCAACAGTATAATTTAAGTCCCAATATTGCTCTTCTTTAACTATAATACCATCTTTTACAATTAAGTAAGTCGCTGGTTCAAGCTTAAAAATTTTATCATAAAGAGTTTCTTTTCCAATTATCATTTGTAAAACTAGATACTCTTGGATTTTAGCTTCGTTTTTTTTGATTTTAACTTTTGGATGCTGAAGTAATGATTTGATTTCTGATGCAAAAGCAAAAAAATTATTTACTTTATAATAATATAAAGGCTTTATTCCAAAATGATCCCGTGCTAAAAAAAGAGTTTTATCTTTCTTATTGTAAATTGAAAAAGCAAACATTCCGTTGAGCATATTGAGCATTTCTGCTCCAAACTCGATATACATTTTCAACAATACTTCTGTATCTGAATGAGTTTTAAAACCATACCCTTTATGAATTAAAAGCTGTCTTAACTCAATATAATTATATATTTCCCCATTAAAAGTGATAATGTAGTTTTGATCTGGGGAAATAAAAGGTTGTTTTCCTCCTTCTAAATCTATGATAGATAACCTTAAATGACCCATAGCAATATTCTCCTCTTCATCAATCCATGTACCTTCTCCATCAGGACCACGATGTTTTATTACTGCCATCATTTTAGGCAATATTGAACTCGAAGAAACAGTTTCTGGGCAATAGTAGCCTGTTATTCCACACATATACTATATTTTCGTTAATTTATAACAAATCATAAATCCAAAATATCTAGAGATAAAATAATGTAATTTTTTAGGGAACTTAAAAGGAAATATTCTTGAAGGAAAGTAATATAAAAACTGGTCTTGAATTATAAAATACTTTGACAAGGTTTCAATAAATTCAGCTTTGCTATATGCTAGTCCTTTCGGATTGTTTTCTCCATCATAAAGGCGAGTAATCTCGTCTGTTTGCTTTTCCGCAAGAATGGATTCCCTCCCTCTTCCTTTGAATTGTATTCCTAAATTATAAAACATCTTTCCAAAAACCCTCAACAAGTTCCAATTTCTTATAAAAAAATTCTTATAATAAACAGAGATGCTTGCCTCGCCGTCTTTACTTAAAATTCTTGAAATCTCTTTGATCATCAATTCTGGGTTTTCTGTGTGATGAATTACACCTTGGCAGTTTACGAAGTCAAAAAAATTATTTTCAAAAGTTGTTGATTCACCATTTTGAATAGAAAGATTCGCATGGATTCCATTTGACTTTAAACGAGTTGAAGTAGTTTCTATTGCAGTCTTTGTTAAATCACTACAGTACATGTTTTTAACATAAACTCTTTTAGGTATTTCTATACTCCAAAATCCAACACCGCATCCCAAATCTAAGCAGTTTTCAATTTTATTTTTTGATGGGAAAATGTTATAGCGTTCTATGCAATTATTAAAAACATCCTCTAAATAAACCTTCCTATGTTCTTCAAAAAAAGAGCTTGACCCAAAATCATATTTACTTTCTCCCTTAAAAAGGGGATTGTTCTCCCAAAATAATTTTATTTTAGAAATATCTGGATTATTTTTCATTGAGTTTTTCTATATTTTTATACTTAGATTTCCAGCCTCTAAAAGGCCAATAGTAAAGAATTACCATAATTGCATACCCCAGGGTTGTTATAGAAGCTATCATTTTTGAATCACTTATTTTTTGATCATATCGTAGTTCAAAAGGGGATTCTGCAAATTTTGCGTTTAGCATCTTAAATTTGACAATTTTCTCTAGGGTACATGTAAAGCCTAAGCCTTTAAGTTGAATAAAATCATTCCCGTAAACTTTTACGGCGTGTTTTAAAGATTTAGCCCTGAATGCTCTATAACCCGAAGAGTATTCTTTTAAACCTTTAATAGGGAAAAATAATCTCATAAAGTGCTGAGCTAGAATTGATATTACGTGGCGATATCCTTTTAAACCACGAGTTCCTCCCCCATCAACAAATCGGGAAGCAATGACAATATCATTCCCTTCTTCAATCTTTTTAATCATCCCATAAATAAATTTTGGTTCATGGGTGTCATCACAATCCATTCGTATTATAATATCATCATCTTGAGATACTTCAGCCGCATATTCTATTAAATCTCTCATAGTTTCACCTAAGCCTCTATTGATTTTATGGGTTAAAATCTTAATCGGATGTGAGTCAATAAACTTATTGATTTCATCAACTGTATTATCTAAACTACCATCATCACAAATAATAATTTTATAGGCTAGTTTTTTTTCTTCACTAAAAAATAAATGTAGTTTCTCGAATAGAGGTTTTATAGATATTTCTTCGTTATATGCTGGTAATAGAATATAAATCATTGGACTAGTAATTTCTTATTTCACTTACAATTTCTATTGAGTTCTTAGCGTCTAAGAGCCCATAACCTTCCCCAGCTAAAATTTTTTGATAACTAATGGTATGTAGGTCGGTAAAGCCCTTGCTGAACTCGATGTCAACTCCTTCGATCGACAAGGTTCTGAAAGTTGGCAAGTCTTGGTCTTTTGCTTTTTGAGGTAAATTTTCAGCATTGATGCTTAAATACCAATTCACCTTGGCTTGTTTGAATCGCAAGGTACCAGAATTGGTGTCTTTAGTTTTTATGTCAACTGTTGTTTGTTCCATAGGTCCAAAAATCCATTGGAGCATATCGAAGAAATGTACACCTATATTCGATGCAATTCCACCCGACTTCTCTTCATTACCTTTCCAAGAAGTATAGTACCAATTTCCTCTTGATGTAATATAGGTCAAGTCAATATCGTATACTTTATCAGCTGGGCCGTTTTCAATTTTTTCTTTTAACTCCAAAATTGCTTCGTGATGTCGTAGCTGTAAAATAGTATGTACTTTATTGTCATACTCCTCTTCCAATTCAATTAGTGCATCTACATTCCAAGGATTAAGAACCAATGGTTTTTCGCAAATCACATCAGCCCCAATACGTAAGCCATAGCGGATATGTGAATCGTGCAAATAGTTGGGGGAGCAAATCGAGACATAATCGATTTTAGTACCGGCTCTTTTTATTTTTTCAATATGACGATCAAAGCGTTCAAACTCAGTGAAAAAATGAGCTTGTGGAAAATGACTGTCCATTACACCTACCCCATCATAAGGGTCATAAGCTGCAATTAGGTTATTGCCAGTTTCTTTAATGGCTTTCATGTGGCGTGGTGCTATATAGCCAGCAGCACCTATGAGGATGAAATTTTTCATTATAAACTATTATCTATTTTTGAAACTTTATTTTTTTGTAAACGATAATGTTGTTGACTTTCTGGGCAAATTCCTTTTCCATTTGCATCAAAATTCAATCGGTGTCCAAATTCACTTACCCATCCGATTTGTTTGGCAGGGTTTCCAACAACCAAGGCAAAGGGTAGTACTTCTTTTGTGATTACTGCCCCAGCTCCAATAAGGCAATAGGATCCAATATCATTTCCACAAACAATAGTTGCATTCGCTCCAATGGATGCTCCTTTGCCAACATTAGTTTGCATGAATTCATCCCGTCGGATGATGGCAGATCGTGGATTGATGACATTAGTAAAAACCATGGATGGTCCCAGAAAAACATCATCTTCACAGGTCACTCCTGTGTATATTGAAACGTTGTTTTGAACTTTTACATTATCTCCTAGAACTACTTCTGGAGAAACAACAACATTTTGACCCACATTACAATCCTTACCTAGAGTCGCATTTTTCATGATGTGCGAAAAATGCCAAATCTTAGTACCAGCTCCAATTGAACAATTGGAATCGATAATAGCGGTTTCATGTGCGAAAAATGTTTTCATATTATAATCTTGAATCAACAATTTTAGGATCTAAAATTGCTTTAATGTCATAGATAACCGAAGCTGATTCTTGTTTAAGACTCGTAACGTCCAGTTCTAAGAACTCTTCATGAGACACCGCTAAGATAATCGCATCATACGATCCTAAATTTGCAGTAAGCTCAATATTATATTCGTGTTTCACTTCTTCCTTTTGTGCATGAGGATCACAAACATCAACTTCCATTCCAAAGCTTTTGAGTTCTTCGTATATATCGGGAACTTTAGAGTTTCTTATATCTGGGCAATTTTCTTTAAAGGTAATCCCGAGGATTAACGCTTTTGCGTTCCGCACCGGTATACCTTTTTTATTCATCAGCTTTACGACCTTGTTCGCTACAAAAAGCCCCATAGTGTCGTTTACACGTCTCCCCGATAAAATCACTTCGGGATAGTAACCTAAACTTTCTGCTTTGTGTGCTAAGTAATACGGATCTACACTGATACAATGTCCCCCAACGAGTCCAGGTTGAAAATTCAAAAAATTCCACTTAGTGCCAGCTGCAGCTAGAACTTCTTGCGTGTCTATTTCCATTCGGTCAAAAATAAGTGCTAGCTCATTTACAAAAGAAATATTCAAATCACGTTGTGCATTTTCAATCGCTTTAGAAGCTTCTGCAACTTTAATTGAAGAAGCTTTGTGGGTTCCAGCTTCTATTATGGTTTTATATAACTGGTCTACTTCCTCTGCAATAGAAACGGTTGAACCTGATGTTACTTTTTTAATTTTTGTTAGCGTATTGATCTTATCACCTGGGTTGATTCGTTCGGGAGAATACCCACAATAGAAATCTTGGTTATACTTCAATCCACTTTCTTGCTCCAAAACAGGAACACAATCTTCCTCGGTACAACCCGGATATACCGTACTTTCATAAACTACTATATCGCCTGTATTGAGCAAACCTCCAATCATTATAGAAGCAGAAATCAAATACGTTAAGTCTGGTGTTTTGAACTGAGTAATTGGTGTTGGAACTGTAACGATGTATACATTGCAAGCAGCAAGGTCTTGGGGATCGAAACTCAATTTTAGTTTGTTTTTTGTCGCTTTTTGTAAAAGCTTTAAATCAGCTTCACCCGTACTATCGATACCTTTATTAAGACCAGATACTCGTAGCTGGTTAATGTCATATCCTACAACATTATAATGATTGGCGAAAGCTATTGCCAGGGGCAAGCCTACATATCCAAGTCCTATAACTCCTATGGTGTGCTTTTTAGTCATAAAGTAGCTTTATTCTTAGTGGTTTTATTTTCGTACAAAAGAACCGTAAGTTGAGTTGGGTTTGGCTTCGACGTCAAATAGAAATTAACCTTTCGTTCGATAATACCCTCAACTTTTTTCTCCAAGGCCTCTATATACTCTGTGTTCAACTGTTTACCTACTAAAACAACATCTATGGATCCTGAATCAAGCCCTTTGGCATAATCTCCAGTCAAAAGTATTTGCTGAACAGGCCCCATGCGCTCTAAAACGCGCTCTACAAGCTCTTCTAGCCCAAGGTGTGCATACACGACTTTCTGAAGAACATCAAATAAGGGATGGGCTGTGTTGGCCTTATAGCCAACTTTATTTTCGTCTTTATATTTTTCTAGGTAACCGGCTTCTGAGAGGTGATTCAATTCTTTTCGAATTGAATTGGTAGATTCATTAAATTCGGAAGCTAAACCGTTCAAATAACCACGATTCGCCTGACTAATAAAAAACTTTATCAGCAGGCGAAGACGGGTTTTTGATGTAATCAGTTTATTAAGCACTATTAATTTGTTAAATCTAAGTACCAAAAGTACTTAAAAAAAACTAATTAACCTACTTGCCTAGGCAATATTTATTAAACTCTTGCTGGTACATGCGCTTAGGATACTGTTCTTTTAACCTCATAAATTGGGCACAGCCCTGTTGTAGTTGCCCAGAAGCATAGTAGGACAAGGCCAAATAACGTAAAGCTTTTTCCTTATGCGAATCTTTATGAGAAGTTTCGCTTACTTTGAGATAGCGAATAGCATTTTCAAAATCCTTTGCTTCATAAAATGAAAGGCCTGCATTCAAGGCATAAGTAAGGTCTAAGGAATCTAAATCTAACGCTTTAACAAAAGCAGCTGCAGCTTCATTAAACTGCTTTTGCCCATACAGCTCACTTGCTTCTTTGTAAAATGCTTTAGCTTGTACAATGCTTTGCTGCCCATAAGAAAATATCCGATACAGTTCAAAAAAATCATTATCATTAGGAAACAACTTAAAAGCCTCTTCAGCCTTTTGAAGTATATAGGGATCACCAATATTAGAAATCTGACCTATGGAGCGTAGAAAAATTTTTCGAATAGTTCTTCTATTGTCACCACGAACGATTGGTAGGACACGATCATATGCAGCCATCATAGCATCTCGATCTCTTTTAACTACGAGGTTTTGCATATACAAATTGAAGTGAGGCATGTTGTTGGGGATATTATCAAATGCAATTTTTGCATAATGATATGAACTATCATATTGTTTGTCGTTGAAATAGAACTGTGATAATAGATTCTCGTTAAAACGGATATACGGGTTATCTTTGATTCCGCCTCGAACCAAATCATAGGCCTGTTCTTTCAAGCCACGATTATAAAAATAACGCGCTTTCATCGATTTAATAGGCATAGCTGTTTCCGTCAAGTTTGGGAAGTCATTGGAAATTTCATCCAATTGAGCAAAAGTCATATTATATGACCCATTATTGAATTCATATAACAACGCTCCTTGTTGAGTAAGTGCGCGGTAGGATATCATATGAACAATAAGCGAGGGTATTAAAAATAAAGTGATCAAAGAAATTGACACTATATACTTACGGTTTGATCCTTTTGAAGTGTTGGCAAATAAAGAAGGATTGGTAAGATCCAAGTATTCCGAAACAATTAGAGCTACAATAAGCGCTAAGGCGGATTGCATAAGAGGACGTGCAACAGGAAAATTAAAAAAAGCATCCATTCCATAACCTACCAAAGCTAAAAAGAGAAGGACAATTCCCAATTGCTTTTGTGAAGTACTGTTTCTAAAGAGTTTTAATAAATAAAAAGCTAACAAAACAAAAGAGCCGAAATAAGCTATGAAACCAATAATACCTAATTCGGTAGCTGTATGAATAAAATCATTGTGTGCATGATAGGGTACTGTATAGCCATGAATATATTCTGCTCCATAAGAAATAGATTTGATTTTAAAATTAGCCAATCCACTTCCGATTAGTGGGTTTTCTAAAAAAGATTGAAACGCAGACTCCCAATAATCAAATCTTCCAGAAGATGCTTGTCTGGTTAACCCAATAGTCTCAATTCTGTCAGAATAGGTCTTTGTGTTTAAATTTAAAGACAATAATTCGCTTGAGAAAAAAGAAATTAAAAAGGGTAATAGTATAAATGAGGAATGTGAAATTAGTTTTTTAACGGAACGGCCTTTGAAAAAGAAAACATAAACTTGATACACAACAAATAGAATCATAATGAGCGTTGAACTTAACAAAGCGGCACGAGCATATATTATGGTCAATGCAATATAGGTAAGTGTAAGTAACACAAACAAGGTGATTTTGACCCATAATTTTTCAAGCGAAGTAAGAAGGTATAAAGCAAAAGGTAATTTTATAACCATGGATGCAGCAGCAATATTCTTGTTTCCACTAAAACCTTTTAGATCTACAGAATTAAAAACATTGGAAGAGGTTATTTGTTCTACAAACTGGTTATAATACACGGTGACTTCCAAAAACAAAAAAGAGGTGAGTACAACACTGATGAAACGAAACCGGTTTGGAATCTTAGACAACAAAACGGTAACAAAACTTATGGCAACAAAAACATTAAAATACCGTGGAAAATTGATGATAGTCTCCGCTTTATTTATTGCATAATTTAAAGAAAGAGCAGCCCAAAGGATAAAAAAAGAATAGAAAATAAAATAACTTGATTTAGATAATACTGAAAAAAAAGAAGCAAAAGAATCTTTATTATACAAAAGATAGATTGCAACCAAAATATTTAAAGAACAGAGGTAGACCCATTGGGGTGCTAAAATATCAATAGCATTGAAATTAGGTAATGTACCTGTCAGAATATAAAGAATAATTAAGATCGAGGAGGTAAAATTAATTGTGGAACCTTTCATTGAAAAAATATTTCAGTAAAATTAGGGAAAAAATTTAGGTAAAAGACAAAAAAAAACCTCCCGAAGGGAGGTTTTAATTATATTAAAAAAGCATTTGTTAATTACAAATAGCCAATTCAGCAGCAGTATCAATTGTACCCGCGAATGCGTGGGTTCCATCACCTGTACCACCTGTGGTATTATCAGCAGCAGATAAAATAGCAAACGTTGTAGCTCCTTGACCAGCACCAGCAATAGCATATCCTACAAAGTCAAAACTGTAAGTAGGAGAATTGACACTATTGTTAGAGTTGATGTAAGTCTTCCAAGATGCTAAAGAAGCATTAGTGATAGCCATCTGTCCATAAGCAATTGCAGCAGTTCCACCAGCAGCAGGTACAGCGGCAGTAGAAGCAGTGTAAGTTACAGAAACATTATTTGATGCAACAATAAATTCAACGTGATCAGCACTCCCGGGTGCACCACCACCTGCATTACCTGTAAGAGGTGTTGTAGCAGAAACATCTGGTGCTGTTATACTTGCTAAAACAGCATTACCTGTTATAGTGGCATCATCTAATCTTCCTACTGTTGTTAAATCAACAGACTTTAATAAAGCATTACCTGTAATTCTAACTTCTTGACCATCTGAGTAGTTAAGAGCATTTCCAGGCTCTAACATTGTTATATAGTTAGTTGCAAGAGTTTTAAGTGCAGAGTTTCCGGTAAAAGAGATATCTTGAGTTGTACCTGTAAGAGTAGAGCTTACTAATGTTGTATTTCCTGCAGAAGTAACTGTAGAAAAGTTTGCAACAGCCATACTAGTTAAGGCAGGTGCAGCAGAAACTATCAAATTAGCAACGTTTCCTGTACCTGAAGCAGTAGCAGTAAAAGTTTTTAAGTTTGCATTTTCAGTTGCGTCTAAAGTAACGTCTGCATCTTGACTAATTAGAGTAAGAGTAACGGCAGCAGGATCTAATTCATTCATATCTGCATCAGAAACACCACCTACAATAACAGTAGTAGACGTTGATGTTAATTCACCTGCAACACCGCTAAATTGTGCAAGAGGAATATTAACAGGGTTTGTGTTTACAGTCAACTCAGCTGTAACTGCAGTTACGGCAGTTAAATCAACAGATTTGGTGCCAGTAAAATCAGCAGCACCGTCGATAGTAGCTAAGGCAGTAGCAGCAACAATATCAGCATTGATATCTAATGTACCAGCACTTGCTTTAAGAGCAGGAATATGGAACTGAGCAACATTAGCACCAGTGGTGTTGATTGCACCTGTACTAGCTGCTAATTTATTAAAGAAAACGTTAGTTGTACCAGTTGCTTGAACTGAAATTACTCCTGTAGCAGCTGTAGCTACGTTTACATTGATAGTATCAGCAGAGTCTGCAGCTATAGAAAGACCAGCAATAGATTCTTGATCTAAATCTATTGTAGTAGCATTATCTACATCAATGGAAGTCATTACAAATGCTCCTGTTTTAACCGAAGTAGTTTTAGTCGAGGTAAATGATCCAGCGTTTAATGTACCTCCGAAAGTTGCAATAGCACCAAAATCAATTTCAGTTACTTCACCCTCGTTATTAATCACAACAGCAACCGGAGATCCGTCACCTTCAACATGGCGTAAATTTGGATATGTAACAGCTCCCATATCGCCTTCGAGCGTAAATTGACCACCAATAGTAGTAATAGTAGAATCCGTAGGTCGAGACCCTGACTCGATTGTATAATCACCCAATAAAGAAGTTAATCCTGAAAGATCAACAGTTCCACTAACAGTAGTTGCTCCAGTAATTGAAATCAATTTAGCAGTTAACGTGTTAGCAGTAACTATTTCTGCTGCAGTTAATGTGGTATGATCAATAGTAGCAGCTCCATTAAGAATGTATTTAGCTGGAGTTTGAGCTCCAATTAAAATTAATTCCTGTGCAGTTAAAAGTGTTTCTGAGTCCACAATGATCAAATCAGCTTGAATTGATGCATTTTTAGTAAGAAGTGTATTTACTCCGGCTAAAGTAGCAGATACTGCTTCACTAACCGCTAATAAATCTGCCTCACTAGCGACACCACTATCCAAAATATCTTGAAGTGCTTCAATTTGAGTAGTTGCTGAAGCAAGACCGCTAATAATGTTTTCGATTTCAGCTGTTTCAGCTGCAACAGTCCCTAAAGAAGTTGATAGCGTGCCTACAAGAGTAGATAATGCTGAAAGATCATTTTGAACTTCAGCAACTCCTGCAACTTGTGTAGTTAAATTGTTGACAAGACCCGTAAGCTCAGCAAACTGATCGTCATAGTTTTGACAGCTAACAATCGTTAGAGCAACCGCCAAAAGACTTAATAAACCTTTTTTCATTTTGATAAAATTTAAATTAAAATTAATAATGCTTTTATTTTTAGATTAACATTTGTTTGCAAATATAAATATATAATTGAACTTTCAAATATTTTTTTAAAAAAAATAAATAATTTATTTAGGCACAAATCCTATGGATAATAGGATTGAATTAAAAAAGGAAACATATCTTTTAGTTCAAATCAATGAAAAACCTCCGCTTTTTGGCGGAGGTTAAAAAGATTTTAAAGCTTCTAAAAAAGAGCTCCTAACGATATTTCACAAACTTAAAACAAAAAATGAATCTAGGATCATTGTGCACTTCGGAGTTATGAACAACAGATGTTCATTACCTAGCTGCTTATCGAAGCTTTTTATACAAAAAAGATAGCTGAGCTCCTACTGCAGCTTGTATTGCTTCTTTGTCTCTCGTATAGTTATTAACCGAAATCACAAAGGCATATGGTTTATTGGCTTTAGAGAAAATATAGCCTGCCAAAGCATGATTATTTCTGAGACTTCCAGATTTGGCAAACACAAAATCTAATTTTTGTTTGGGAGCATAATAATTTAATGTTCCTTCAGAATTAACCTGAGGGAGTAAATTCTTAATTTTACTAGTTCCAATCATGTCATAGATTTTGTCTAGAGTTTCTAACAGACCTCTGGGATTTGCAAGGCTGTATCGCGACAAACCGGAACCGTCAACTTGCCGGAATTGAGACTTAAGCGTTTTGTTTTGTTGATACAACATCGCTAAGCCCTGCTGGGTATTCAATTCCCATTGAGCAGTTCCGCTAAGCATCAATACAAGTGACTCGGCAACCAAGTTATCACTCTCGTGTAGCAATGCTTTGTAAAGTGTTGTTTTTGTTGTCGTAAGCGTTTTGTATCCCTCTAAAGAAGTTCCCTGTTTGGATTCTATGTATATAGGAGTCGTAATGGCATCTTGCGCCAACTGAACAAAAAGAGAATCCGATGGCTTAAAAGGAAGGTAGAGCGTGTCCGCTTTTATTCGACTCAAACGACGAATCTGATCATTAGCCAAGAATTCATAATACGCTTGTTTCTTGGTGTAAGGAATTGTTTGCTCAAAACGTTGCGGACTAAAACCAAGACTGTCCGTTTCTGGACTAGAAATAATTTGAACTAGATTTCCATGAAAAGGGAAAGTTGATTTTTTTGCTGAAAAAGCAAAAGACGTATCATCCCATGCCCAACCAGAACCTAAGTCTGGGGAAGTCATTGGTCTTGGAATATAAAACAAGGAGTCTTTTTGTTTCTTTAAAAAAGTAAAGGCTTCTTCGTTTACATGGCTTGGATGCGCCACAAGCGGGTAGCTTGTAGACCAAAAATAGAAACGGCTACCTTTTTTTTTATAATGGAATAAAGGCATTGTAAAGCCAAAAGTCTGAAGGGCTCCCAAAAAAGTTACTAATTTAATTGTAGAAGCTGGGAGTATGTTTTTATCAGATTGTATGAAGACAACCTCTTTTTTTTCTTCCAAATCAAAAACACTAATCGAAACTTGAGCGCCTTTAAAAGCTGTTTCCATAGCGATAGAACGATTGAACTTACGCACTAGTTTTTTTTGGGCATTCAAAAAATAGAACGAAACTAACAGGCTAAAAAAACATAAATACCATTTCATAAGTACAAATATACAGCATCTATAATACCAGTAAATGTTAATATTGAAAAAGGGCGTTTGAATTAGGAACTTGTGAACATAACTAGATAACCCTGTCAACTAACATTAGTGGGCTATTTTGGTAAAGATCAAAACCGAGATCGGTATGCAGATGAATTTATGCGAGGAATCAGTACAATCGAAATATGGTAGGCATTAGTCCGAACGTTTCCAACGCTGGGTTCTACCAATAAAAGAAAAGCCAATGAAGCCACGGACATTTAATTTAGAAGTTCCATCTAACGTAAGAGTGCATTGGTACTCTTTACCATTTGCAGGGTCTAAAATTGTTCCACCCGTCCATTGATCACCGTCCTGGGTTAAACCCTTAAGGATTACAAGGCCTTCTATGGGTTGATTTAGTTCGGAACCTGAACAATTAGTGCAAAGTTGACCTTGGTCTTCCTTAAGCAAAAGTGTTTCGATACGGCCATAGAGCGTATCGTTTTCTATATACAATTTGATTATTGATTTTTCGACTCCAGTTTCGTCGTCAATTGTGACCCAATTACCTTCATAATTTTGGGTTTGGATGAAAAAAGAAAGGAATAAAAAATAGGTAGCTAGCATCATTTTTTCTTTAAAAGTAAACGAATTTATTCAATTCGGTTTTACGTATCTTGGCAGAATACTTCAAATTAAATATTATAATGATTTTGAAATTTTTAAAAATTCTACCTTTAATCCTAG
>Ga0115565_10000672_pt1 | contig 29227 bp, 27 predicted proteins | sample COGITO_mtgs_1105_FD_87199 | JGI IMG/M metagenome (GOLD analysis project Ga0115565, IMG submission 87199) | Pelagic marine microbial communities from North Sea - COGITO_mtgs_110530 | ecosystem: Environmental > Aquatic > Marine > Epipelagic | place: Germany:Helgoland, sampling site Kabeltonne... | reverse complement strand
CAACTGCATCTACAACTACTTGAGGTTGTATTTGAACACTTGCTGTGTTTGAGACGATAAATGAGCATCCACCAGAAGAAAAAGAAATTTCTACATAATAAAAAGTTTCTCCCAAAACATTTGTTGGTGGATTGTAAGAAGCTGCTGTTTCACCAACAATTTCAGTTCCACCAGAATTTGCATCAATAGTATTAGAAAACCATTGATAACTTGCAGTTCCTGTTCCTTTAATAAATTCAACTTCTAAAAGAGTTGCAGTTCCATTTAAACAAATTTCAGAAGAAGTTGGTTGTTTTGAAATTTCTGGAGAAGGATTTACGGTAATTATAAATTCAAGTTCATCACCTTTACAAACACCAGATGTTGCAGTTGCAGTATAGGTAACTTGTTCAGGAGAATTTCCGTTATTAATTAATGTTTGAGCAGGAATTAAGTTGGAGTTTCCATTTGCTATAAAACCAGTAATATTTGCGCCAGCAGTTGCAATCCAATCATAAGTTGCAGTTGGGTTATTCGAAGTTATGGTTATTTCTGAGGTACTTTGACCAGAACAAATTTCTTGTGTTAAATCGATATTGGTAAGAATTGGTTTCTCAAAAATTTCGAAGGTTTGTGTTGCTGTGTTAGAAACCCCACATTCGCTTGTAACTTCTAAAGTTACTTCATAAACACCAGCAGCATTGTAAACAACATCTCCAGGATTTAAAGATGTTGAATTTGTTGGAGTTCCGCCTACAAAAGACCAATTATAAGTAATATTGCTGGTATCAGAAGTACAATTCTCTACATTTGCAATTGGATTTATGGTTGTTGATCCACAAAAATCATCAATAGGATCTATAGTTACAGTTGGTGGTTTTTTTACATCGATAATTTTTACATGGGTTTCTTCTCCACAACTAGTTGTAATTTTTTGGATAAGTTCATATTTTCCAGGAGTATTGAAAATAAATTCCGGGTTTTCTGAATTTTCATCAGTTCCGTTTATAAACGAAAAATCTTCTGCAGTTCCACAATTATCTGCTGTATACGTAACTGCCCATAAATAAGTTGGTATACTACATAATTGACTTTGGTCTGTTGTGTTTGTAGTAATTATATTTAAAGGAATACAACCCTCCTCTTTATTTACGGAAAAATTAGGAGTAATTTCTGGCTCAATACAAATTTCTTTGGTAAAAACATCGGTTCCACATTTACTTATTATTGATAAAGAAACAGTGTAAGTACCTGGTTGTGTATAAGTGTATTGTATGTCTTCAGCTGTTTTTACAGATAAAAAATTTCTTATAGTTCCGTCTCCAAAGTCCCAAGAAATATCTGCATTTTTTAAACAACTAGATTCATCTCCAATAAATGATAGATTATCAAACGAAATACTACTATTAATACAACTAGTTTCTGGAGCACTGAATTCTGCAATAGAAGGTTCTAAAATAGTAATATTAGAAATTGTGAAAGGTGTAGAAGAACAAGCGTTTTGTACAGTTAATGTTGCAACAAACTGATTATTAATTTCAGAACAACTTCCCTTATTATAAGAATGAGGTGTCAGAAATTTAGTTGAATTAGCAGGGTTGGAAGCATTAAAAGATGGTGAAGCTACTAATTCTGCTTGTGTATATGTTTCTATTACACCATCTCCAAAATCTACGAAATACATCGTGTCAGATGAATTTAATCCCCAATTTGTAATTCCAAAATTTAACTCATCTGTTGGTAAACATAAGTTGCTTGTGTTTCCAGGACTTTCAAAACCTCCTGCAGGATTACTAACATTTTTTACTTGATAAGTAACCTCATTAGCACAACCATTTGCTCCAGTTGCTTTAATTTTCATATTAAAAACACCAACACTTGTATAACTATGAGTTGCAGGAAAACTAGCAGCTGCAGTTGTTGAACCATCTCCCCAATCTATAAAAAAAGAGTCAATGCAAGTATCGTTTGAAATATCTTCAACAATTACTTCATAATTTGGACCCGTAGAAGAAATATTATCACAATTACTAAATACACTATCTCTAGTTTTTTGATCTCTGAATTCAATTTCTGGTTTTTCTTTTACTTTTATTTGCTTTGCGAAGCTATTTGTACAACCATTTTTATCAGTAATAATTAAATTTACACCATAGTCGATAATATCACAACCTAAAGAATTATATGTGTAAACAGGGTTTTTTTCAGTTGATGAGTTTCCATCGCCAAAATTCCAGAGATATGTAAATGGTGCTTCACCAGTCTCAGAAGTAACATTAAATTGTATAGTTTCTCCAGAACAAGCTTCGTTTTTATCAAAATCAAACTCTACAGTTGGTTTTTCATTTACAATAACTGTAATTTCTTGACCTGAAATTTCTTGAGTAGTATTTGTGTTGTCTACAACTCTTATTAATTTAAAAATATAATTTCCTGCAGCTGCATTGCTAAATGGTAATGTTGCAGTATTTCCAGTAGAAGTTTCAGTTAAATCTCCACCATTATTTATTTGATATGTAAATGTATAAGGAGCTGTACCTCCAGTACCTGTAAAAAGTATGTTCGTAATTTCTTCAATACAAATACTAGATGAATCTGAACTAATTGTTGCAGTTGGCGCTAAAAAATTATCTAAAAAAGAAAAATTTAGTTTATTAGCATAAATATTTAAAAGAAAACCAAAAACAAGTAAAACGCTTGCAAAAGCTATCTTGTTTTTTAATTTAATAGTAGTGGGGGAGGTTCTAAATTTCATGCTGTTTTAATGACAGTTTCATCATATAAAACATGAGTTTTATTAGAATTACAATCATATTTTTTTGGTTGAAAACTTTGTTTTTTTATAACAAACAATAAAATCAAATATAGTAAAACTAATCTTTATCAATTAAGATATAAATGTTTTTCTAATTTTAGATGAATTTCTAAAAATTTAAATTCGGAATACTTTATACCAAAACAGCAATTTATTCGTTTTTTATTGTGTTAAAACTTTAACTTAAAAAGTAATTATTCTTTTTAAATCAATATATTTGGAATCTAAAATTAATCTTTTTTTAATGAAGTTATTGTCTATTAGAATTTGTTTACTCTTTATACTTCTTTTTTCATTAAAAGGTATCTCCCAAGAAACGTTGCCTATTTATCAAGATTATCTTTCGGATAACGTTTATTTAGTGCATCCTTCTGCAGCAGGTATTGGTAATTCTAGTAAGTTGCGTTTTACAGCAAGGCAACAATGGGCAGGAATTCCGAATGCTCCAGCTTTACAAACCTTAAGTTTTCATTCAAAGTTTGGTGAATATTCGAATGCAGGTTATGGTTTTGTATTGTTTAATGATAAAAACGGATTTCATTCACAAAAAGGAATACAAGGAAGTTACGCATATCATTTACAAATGAGTGATAGTAGAGTTTTTAATCAACTTTCATTTGGTTTGGCATTTACTTTTGTTCAAAATCAATCTGACCAACGATCTTTTACTGGCGATGATGCAGTTTCCGCAATTGTAGAAAGCACAAGTTATTACAATGCAGATTTTAGTATGGCGTATCATTTAGGTGGTTTTTCATCTTATTTTACCGTTAAAAACTTATTACTTACTGCAAAAAATAATTTAAATGTTCAAGAACCTTTAGATTTAAGAAATTATATATTTTCTGCGGGTTATTATTTTGGAGAAGAATTACCAATTCAATTTGAACCATCTTTAATGCTACAGTTTAGAGAAGGCACAGGACAAAGAATTGCCGATTTTAATATAAAAGCATATAAAAATTTATCGAAATCTCAATTATGGGCAGCTTTGTCTTATAGAAGAGGTTTTGATGCAAATGCTATTGAAAACGCACAATTTATATCGCCAATTATTGGTTTAAACTATCAAAATTTATTGTTTTCTTATACGTACACAAACCAAATGAATGAAACAGTTTTAACATCTACTGGTTTTCATCAAGTAACTGTGGGAATCAATTTATGGACTAGAGAGCCAAGAGCTGCTGCATGTCCTAATATTAATGCTGCTTTTGGAGGGTTTTAAAATTCTTTTTCATCAATCTTAATAAAATTACTATTTTCTGAAATCATCATTGCTAAAACATTTTTATTTTTATTGATATAAAATTGATGTTTGCCTTTATTTTCATTAGTATTTAATAATTGATTTTTCTCAAGAATAACCTTTGTTTGTTTGGCAACAGCTTGTCCAGAATCAATAATTTCAATTTTATTACCAACAATTTCTCTTATTTTCGGAATTAAATACGGATAATGTGTACAGCCTAAAACCAAACAATCTACACCTTCATTTAGTAACGGATTAAGATATAATGAAAGCAAGCTTTTCATTTCATCAGAATTTATCATACCATCTTCTATAAGTTCAACTAAACCTGTTCCAATGGTTTCCTTAATAATAATCTGTTTATTGATTGTACTAGAGGTTTTTTCAAATAACTCGCTATTTAATGTTCCTTTTGTGGCAAGAATACCAATTTTGTTAGTTTTAGTTTGTAAAGAGGCAGGTTTTATAGCTGGTTCTATGCCTATAAAAGGAACGTTATATTTTTCTCTTAAAAACTGAATAGCATTTGTTGTAGCTGTATTACAAGCTACTACAATTAATTTGCAGTTTTTTTCTAATAGAAATTTAGTGTTTTTTATAGATAAATCAATAATTTCTTGTTTGCTCTTTTCTCCATAAGGCGCATTTTTACTATCAGAAAGATATATGGTGTTTTCGTTTGGTAAAAGTGCTGTAATTTCTTTCCAGATAGAAGTACCACCAATACCCGAATCAAAAATGCCAATAGGAAAATTAGTTGATTTCATATAGTTGTAAAAATAAAAAAACCTACTTAAAAAAGTAGGTTTTCAAATACATTTAAAATGTGTTTTTTAGAATCCTAATTTAGCTTTAACAGCTGCAAAAAGGTCTTCTCCTTTGCTAACTAATAAACCTTTACCCATAGATGAATCTAATACATATAAAATACTTTTTGCAGTAGCAACATCATCGATTGCTTTTTGAGCAGTTTGTATAATTGGCTCTAATCCTTCTGCTTGCTTTTTTTGCATGTCTTGATATGCAGTTTGTCTTAACTGCTCATATCTTGCATTTTCTTGTTGTACTTCTTGTGCTCTTATTTCGTTAATTTCTTTAGTTTGAGCATTTTGTTCAGCTTGGTATTTTTTCATTTTGGCATCTAATTTTTTTGCCATTCCTTCAACTTCCTCTTGGTAAGTTTTACCTAACTTTTCAATATCTTGCTTTAACTTTTTTGTTTGCGGCATTTCAGCTACTAGCTTTTCAAAGTCTATATGACCCATCTTTTGTGCATTTGCAACACCACCTAAACCTAAAGTAAATACAGCAATTAATAGTAACGTTTTAAAATTTTTCATTCTTGTTTTTAATTTAATTATTATTCTTGACTTTTATCTTTAATTATCTTCTTGTTTTTTTTCTTTTTCTTTCTGCTCTTCTTCTTTCTTTTTTCTAGCTTCTTCTTTTTTCTTTCTTAACAGCTCTCTTTTTTCCTCTCTTTGTTTTAATCGAGCTTTCTTTTTTTCTTCTAATGCTTTTTTCTGAGCTTCCTGTGCTGCAACTTTCTTTTTAACAGCTTCTATTTGTCTATTTTTACTTTCTTCTATTTGTGCTTCTTTAGCAGCTGTTTTTTCAGCTATTAGTTCTTTTTGTTCTTCCGATAGTTCCTTTGTTGGTGCACTGTTTGTTTGTTTTCTTCTTTCTTCTTGTGCTTCCTTTTTTTCTTCTGATAATCTTGTTCTGTCGATAGTCGATAAAACAAGGTCGCTAATATCGTATTTTTTATTTGAATAGAGCATGACTAAATCACTTGATTTTTCAAAAACAAAATCGTATTTCTTTCTGGCAGCTATACTTTGAATTGCATTGTAAACTTGGTCTTGTATTGGTTTTACCAATTGTTTTCTAACCAAAAACATATCTCCATCAGGTCCAAAATACAAAGATTCTAATCTTCTTAACTCTTCTTGTTTAATTGTAATTTCTTCTTCCTTTTCTTCAATTAAATCTTTTGTTAAAATTGCTTTTTCATTTGCTAAATCAGTTTTTAAAACTTCAATGAATCGCGCTTGTTCATCTAATTTTTTTCTCCATTTAGCTACTTTAGCGTCTAACGTATTTTGAGCTTGTATATATTCAGGAACGTTTTCTAGAATATATTCCATATCTATATAAGCAATAATTTGACCTCTTTGCGACCAAGAAGTTGAAACAGTAAATAAAAGAACTACTAATAAAAATAAATTTTTCATTTGTATAATGTATTTAGAAAAAACCGTGCCAAAAAAACTTTTGACATTACAAATGTACAGTTTTTCTAGAATTGTCTTCCGATAATAAAATGTGTTTGCCATCCAGATTTTTCTGTAAAACCAGGTAAAGGATCAAAACCATGGGCAAAATCAATCCCTAATAAACCAAAAGCAGGCATAAATATTCTAACACCAACTCCAGCTGAACGTTTTAATTCAAACGGATTAAATGTATCAAAATTGTCATAAGAGTTACCAGCTTCTAAAAAACCTAACGTATAAATAGAAGCAGAAGGTGCATCTGTAATTGAATATCTTAATTCTAATTGAAATTTATTATAAATAGAACCTCCTTCCAAAGGTGATAATCTGTTATTTTCATATCCTCTTAAACCAATTACTTCTCTACCATCTAATTGAAAAACGGCAATTCCATCTCCACCAACAAAGTATCTTTCAAAAGGTGATAAACCAACAGCTTCGTTATAAAAACCTAAATACCCCATTTCAGCATTTGTCATTAACACTAATTTATCTGTAAATGCAGTATACCATTTTCCTTTAGCACTTAATTTATAATATTCTAACCATTTATATTTATCAGCAATTGCAGCACTTGTTTCTGCTGTTGATAGGCCATCAGGAATTGTATAATCCTTATTATTTACCAAAGAATAAGGAAAAGTTGCTTTTACACCGATGGAAAATTCTGATCCATAGGTTGGGAAAATTAAACTGGGCCCAGCAGAATTTCTTGTAAGTGTTGCATTATAAGCCAAGTTGTTTAAGGTACCATTGCTTAAAATATTTCCACCAACATTAAAACCATAATTATTTAATTTAAAACTCTGGTAGCTTATGGTTTGCGATAATTGAAAATAATCATCTGGCCATTTTAAACGTTTTCCTAAACCAACAGAAGCACCAACAATTCCTAAACTTCTACTTCTATCAACATCAAAAGTTTGTGGATTAAGTTGATATTGATTTGATGAATATATAGAGAATGATAATGATTGTGGTGTTTTTCCACCCAACCAAGGTTCCGTAAAAGAAAAACTATACGTACTAAAAGTTCTACTTGTTTGTAAACGTAATGCTAAATTTTGTCCATCTCCCATAGGTAATGGTTTGTAAGCATCTTTGTTAAAGATATTTCTAATAGAAAAGTTGTTGAAAGACAATCCTAAAGTACCAATAAAAGCACCTCCACCATAACCACCTTGTAATTCTATTTGACTTCCACCTTTTTCAATTACAGTAAAATCGATATCCGCTGTTTTATTTTGATAATCTGGAATAACATCTGGAGATACATTTTGATCAAAGAAACCTAATTGACCAATTTCTCTAATAGATCTAATAATATTACTTCTACTAAATAAATCTCCTGGTTTTACGCGTAATTCTCTAAAAATAACGTGGTCATTTGTTTTATCGTTTCCAGAAACAGTTACTTTTCTAATTCTTGCTTTTTCGTCTTCTCTAATTCTAATTTCAACTGTAATAGAATCATTTTCTACTTTGGTTTCAACTGCATTTACTTGCGAGAATAAAAAACCACTATCTTGATACATAGTTGATAAATCTTCTGAAGTTGGAGAACCATCTCCTTTTACACGTTCTTTAAGAACTTCTCCATTATAAACATCCCCTTTTTCGATTCTTAAAATACTTCTTAATTGTTCATCAGTATATTCTTTATTACCAACAAATAAAATTTCAGAAAACTTGTATTGTCTTCCTTCTTCTAAATCGATATTGATGTTGATTGTGTTGTCATCATTCCAAGAAATACCTTCGCTTAAAATACGAGCATCTCTATAACCTTCTTTACTGTATTCTTTTATAATATTTTCTAGATCTTCTTGGTATTCTTCTTCTATATACTTAGATCCTTTCCAAAAACGACCAAACATTTTCTCTTTGGTGTTTTTCATTGCTTTTCTAAGTTTTTTGTTAGAAAAAGCTTTGTTACCATTAAAAAAGATGTATTTAATTTTTATCTTAGATCCTTTATCAATAAACACTTTCATGTTTACAGTATTAATATCAGAAGTATCTTTTTGAATATCTAAATTAACTTTTGTTTTTAGGAAACCTTTGTCTGTATATTTTTTAGTAAAATAATTTTTAGTGGTTACTTTTAAGTTATCAGTAACCATAGCACCAATTTTTAAATCGGCTTCTTTTAAAAGGTCTTTAGCTTTTGCTTTTCTAATTCCAACAATTTTAATGTCATTTAATTGTGGTAATTCTTGTACATCAAATTCAAGATACACAGTATTGCCATCTAACCTTGCTAAATAAACATCTACATTGCTAAACTGTTTACTTTCGTACAATTTTTTAATAGCACTTGTTAGTTTATCACCAGGTAATTTTATGGTTTGTCCTGTTCTTAAACCTGTAAATACTTTTACGGTTTCTTCACTAAATTTCTTTAAACCAGTTACAGAAATCCCTCCTAAAATATATTCTTTATCTTTTTCAAAAGCAGCAGTTGAAAGAGAATCTTTTTCGGTTTGTGCATTGGCACTAAAAGTAAAAAATAGTGCAAAAAGCACTAATGTCGCAGAAATTAATTTCATGTAAATTTTACTCTGTAAGTTGTTCGCTTGTTTTTCCAAATCGTCTTTCTCTATTCTGATAATCTATGATGGCATCATAGAAATGTTCTTGTCTAAAATCTGGCCAAAGTATATCTGTAAAATATAATTCAGCATATGCCATTTGCCATAATAAGAAATTACTAATGCGTTGTTCTCCACTAGTTCTAATCATTAAATCAACATCGGGCAAATTAAATGTATATAAATGGTTATTTATAGTATTTTCATCTATTTTTTCTAAATCGAGTTCTTTATTAACAACTTTTTTAGATATGTTTTTGATTGCATTAACAATTTCTTCTCTTGATCCATAACTTAAAGCAAAAGTTAATACGATTTCTGTATTATTTTTTGTTTCAAGAATAACATCATTTAAAACTCTTTGTGCTTTTTTAGGAAGGGATTCTATAGAACCTATGGAGTTTACTTTTACGCCTTCCTTCATAAATTCTGGCAATTCTTTTTTTAACGAGTTTATTAAAAGACTCATTAAAGCATCAACTTCTAATTTGGGTCTGTTCCAATTTTCGGTAGAAAAAGCATATAAAGTAATTGCTTCTACATTTACTTGAGAGGCTGCTTTTACAGATTCTCTTACAGCAGTTAAGGCATTTCTATGTCCAAAAATTCTACTCATTCCTTTACCTTTTGCCCAACGTCCATTACCATCCATAATAATGGCAACGTGTTTTGGGGTTTTTAGTAAATCGATTTGTAGTTTTTTATCCATAAATTAAAATCCAGTTGTGTAACAAGCAGGTCTTCCAAAAGTATATATTAAAGATATACCTGTAAACACATACCAATCGTTATTATTACCGCCAAAATTTAATTTAGGGATTGTATCAGCTGTGTAATCTAAGTCGTCATTTAAAGAATAACGAAACTTTGTTTCAACAGCAAAAGCAAGTGGTCCAATTAATTTCGATTTAAAACCTACTCCAAAAGGAATTGTAAATGAGTTTTTTGTATCGTACAAAAACTCATCTGGTTGAGGTTCTTCAGTAATATATTTGTAATTGTAAGCTGCTAAATCTATGGTTATATAGGGTGTCCATGTTTTACCTGGTGTCGATAAATCATAGTCGTAAAAATTATATTCTAAACCTATTGCCAATTCGTGTATTGTGTTAGTAAATTTAATTCCTCTACTATTTTTAAAATCTGTATCTACGTCCAAATCATTTCCTGAAAAAGGTAAATAACTGTAGGTTGCTCTAAATGCTATTCTTGGGTTGTAATTGTATTTAAAAAATACAGCACCAGAAATTTCGTTTGGATATATATAATTGGTTCTACCAACATCTCCAACAAAATTGGAGCCTCCAACAAAAGCACCTACTTCATAAACTTGTCCTAATAAAACATTAGAAAAGCAAGCAAAAATAATTAATAATATACTTTTTTTCATCCTCAAAAATAGCGAGCAAATATAGGTATTTCAATTTGCTTTTTAAAGTTAATATTCAGTCTTTTTTGAATAACAACTAATTAAGGGATTTATTGTAATGTAAACGTTAAAGGTTGGTTTCGTTTCTTGTATCTTCTCCCCACAATAATTTTGTGCGCAAAGTTTGTAAAAAAGATTGATTTTTAGGAATAATACTTTGAATGGTAAATGCTGCTTTTTCGATAAAAACTTCCGTATTTTTTGGTACAGTTGTAATTCTGGAATCCAAAGAAATTAAAAAATCTTTTTCTCTAGAATCTACTGTTAACTGAATTGAAGTTTTATCGGAAATAACCATGGGCCTTGCATTTAAATTATGTGGTGCAATTGGGGTGATTATAAAGTTTTTAGAATCGGGCGAAATTACTGGGCCATTACAACTTAAAGAATAACCTGTAGAGCCTGTTGGTGTTGCAATAATTAAACCATCTGCCCAATAGTTAGTTAAATATTCGTTGTTTAAACTGGTTTTAACACCAATCATAGAAGTGGTATTTTTTCTAGCGATGGTAACTTCGTTTAAAGCAAAATTTAACTCTTCAAAAGCTGTTGTTTTAGGCGATGTTTTTACGGAAAGTAACGTTCTTTTTTGAATTGAAAATTCTCCATTTAATATTAAATTGATACTTTCTGTAATGGTTTTTTTATTGATGGTTGCTAAAAAACCTAATCTACCAGTATTAATACCCAATATTGGAATGTTTAAATCTCTAATATATGTTACAGCTCTCAAAATTGTTCCATCTCCACCAAGTGTAAACATGGCATCAAAAGAATTATTTAAATCAGTAAAATGAGAAAATGTTGGGTATTTTTTGTCTAAAATATTGCCTTCTACTAATAAAGTATAAAATTCCTTTTCAATAAAACTTACAATATTATTTTCATTCAAAACTTCTAGTAAAATCTGCATTTCTTTCTCTGCAGAAATTGAATAAGACTGACCGTAAATTGCAACTTTTTTCAAACTATTCTTTTAATTTTTTTATTACTTAACTTCCAACTTCCAACTTTTCAGTTACATTTCTAGATATTTTTGTAGATATTCAGACCTATTTTTTAAATCCTCTAAATAAATATCATTTTCGTGCGTAGAAATAACTTTGTAATCATAACGCCTAAACGTGTGCATAATTTCGTTTATTTCTTCGGATACAATTTTTAAGGTTATTTGTGCAGCACCTTCATTTCTTTCGGAAATATAAAGTCCCAATAACTTGCCTCCATTACTTTCTACAATTTGAGAAACTTCACTCATAGAATAATCTTCTTCTAATTTTTCTACAATTAAAGTTTCACTTTCTTCAATCAGAAAAGGACTTGTAGAAAAAACGTCCAAAACATCTCGCAAATCATAATAACCGATATAATTTCGATCTTTATCTAAAACAGGAATTACATTGGTATCATTATCAGCAAAAATCTTTAATAATTCTAAAACAGTTGCTTTTTCATCCGCAAAAAAAGAATTTAATAAATGCGCATGGCTTACTAATTCATCTTTTTTAGTCTCCATTATTTGCAAATCATCTTCTGCAAAAGAACCTAATAATTGATCATTTTCAATAACAGGAAAATGAGTAATTGGGTAATTTTTAAACAACCTTTGGGCATCTTTTACAGTGTCCTTTAGTTTTAGCGCTTTAATCTCTTTTAGTATGTAATCGTTTATGTTCATTCTTTACGAATATAGGATAAAATGATTAAATGAATTATCTTTGATGCCTAATTTAATTTTAAATAATGACAAAGTTAAGTGTAAATATTAACAAAATTGCAACTTTAAGAAATTCTAGAGGTGGTAATGTGCCAAATCTATTAAAAGTTGCGCACGATATTGAAGATTTTGGAGCAGAAGGAATTACAATTCACCCAAGACCAGATGAACGACATATTAAATATCAAGATGCGCGCGATTTAAAATATTCCGTAAGAACTGAGTTTAATATTGAGGGAAATCCTATTAAATCTTTTATGGATTTGGTGTTGGAAACAAAACCAACACAAGTAACTTTAGTGCCAGATTCAGTTGATGCAATTACCTCTAATGCTGGTTGGAATACAATTGAGCATCAATCTTTTTTACAAGAAGTAATTCAAGAATTTCAAAGAAATAATATTAGAACATCAATTTTTATTGATACAGATTTAAAATTGATTGAAGCTGCTGCAAAAACAGGAACTGACAGAATTGAATTATACACAGAACATTTTGCAAGCGAGTTTGATAAAGGAAATAAAAGCGCCATAAAACCTTATACTGAAGCTGCAATTTTAGCACATAAATTAGGTTTGGGTATTAATGCTGGTCATGATTTAAGTTTGGATAATATAAAATTTTTCAAAGAAAACATTCCAAATTTGGCTGAAGTTTCTATTGGGCATGCTCTAATAACTGAAAGTTTGTATTTAGGTTTAGAAAATGTGGTAAAAATGTATTTGCATAGGCTGAAATAGTAGGCAGTATTCAGTAAGCAGTAGTTTGCAATTAAGTTTTTATAAATTACTATTTTCGAGTTTTTGCAATTCCTCTGTGAAACTCTAAATAAGATGACAAAAAGAAACCTCTGTGAATCTCTGTGTAAAAAAAACAAAACATGAAAAAAAATAACATCTTACATTCTATAATTTCAGGTGAAGGAAAACCCTTATTAATTTTACACGGGTATTTTGGTTCGAGTGATAATTGGAAAACGCTCGGAAATCAGTTTGCAGAAAACTATCAGGTTCATTTAATAGACCAAAGAAATCATGGACGCAGTTTTCATGCAGATGAATTTAATTATGATGTTTTAGTAAATGATTTACACAATTATATTCAACATTACCAACTAGAAAATTTCCATTTAATTGGGCATTCTATGGGAGGAAAAACAGCGATGTTATTCGCAGTAAAATATCCTGAATTAGTTGACAAATTAATTATTGTTGATATTTCGCCTAAAGAATATGCGCCTCATCATAATGCAATATTAGCAGGTTTAAATTCGGTGGATTTTTCAATTCAGAATTCTAGAAGTTTGGTAGATGATAAAGTTGCTGAATTAATTCCAGAATTGGGTGTGCGTCAGTTTTTATTAAAAAATGTGTATTGGAAAGAAAAAGGCGTTTTAGATTTTCGTTTTAATTTAAAATCGCTCACAGAAAATAACCCAGAAGTTGGGAAACCTTTGCCTCAAAACACAACTTTTACCAAAGAAACTTTATTCTTAAAAGGAGAAAAATCAGATTATATAATTCCTTCAGAACGTTTTATAATTGATGCTCATTTTCCTAATAACAAAATTGTAGAAATTAAGAAAGCTGGCCATTGGTTGCATGCTGAAAATCCTAAAGATTTTTATGAAGAGGTTATTGGTTTTTTAGGTTGATCATCTTTTATTAAAATTTTATGAAAAGCTAAGATAACAGCGATATTTTTTTGTTCTACTCTTTGGCAGTTTAAAACAGCAGCTTCTAATTCATTAACAATATTATTAAATTCTCCGTTTTCAAAAATTAGACCTGCTTTTCTTTCAAATTTTCCATTATCGATTATTGCTTCTTTAAATTCAGTAATATCATCAATATTTGGCAATGCAATAAATTCGATTTCATCGATTTTTGCTAATGAATCGTTTAATTGAAAATGCATATCTTTTATTCTGTTTCCGAAAGAAGTAACTGTATTTTGTTGCACATCAGTTTTAGACTGTAAATCTGTAAGTTCATTAAAAATAGTGTTTTTTGTAGTTACAATTTCTCTGTAAATTTGAGAAATAACTGCATGTTGTTTGTATATTTTTAGCAATTCTACACTTTTAGATTTCTTTATTGCAATCGCTAAATGTATTGTGCAAAAATTAACATCCCATTCTTTAAAATTTTCATTAAAAATCTTTTCTTTTTCTTGAACTAAAAAAACATAACCTTCCTGTAAAGTTTTTTTAGTAAACTCTTTATCAGCATATTTAAAAGAAGTTTCTTTACTCGTACCTTCGGAAATTTTTATTGCTTTTTCTAAAATTAAATCAATTTTTTTAACGGGTTTCATTAACTCAATAAGTTCTTTTTTTAGATTTTCTATATTTTTTAAACAAACATCGTTTAAGTTTTCTGCTTTTATTAAAAGTTCTTTTTCTTCATCAATATGTAAAAAACGGTCTTGAAATGTATTCAAATATTCTTCTGCTAACTCTTTTCCTTCTTGTTCTTGAATAATGAAATTTTCAAAAACAGTAGCTTCAGCATAACTTTCAGGTTTTTTATTGATGTATTTCTCGTGAATTAAATTCGTCATTTTCTCTTGTAAAACTTCATTATTGTTGAATAAAATCCATGGAGAACGTTTGTCTTCTTCACAGGCTACAAAAGGAATTTTGGCATTATGTTCACGTTTATCATTTGGTGGATGACTTGCATACATGTTCGCTTTAGAAATCTCTGAATTTGTAAAATAAGTTTTTCCTCCTCTTTTATCCGCTGGCAAATTTTCTAATTTTGTGCGTTGTTCTTTTTGATTTCTTTTAAAGCTAAACTATTATGAAGGTATAAATTATTTACAAAAATTTTCTTTTTAGAAGCTAAAAAAGCATTATTTAAAGTGATGTTCCAATTTTCAAAACCAGAATCTAACTTCCACAATGCAGAAATTATAGCATCACTGCCTGAAGTACTTACAGCAACTTTATCTGCATTAAATTCCATTTCTCTTGAAAATGAAGAATACATAATATTTAAAAATTGATAAAACAGTGCAAGTACTTGTCTTATAATCCAGATTAGTGGCGTAATTGCCCAAGCTGCTGCAGATAATCGTAAATCTGATGCTCTCCATTGTTCTAAAATATCATCCCATTTATCTCTAGAATAAATCATGTCATGAATAATTGTATTTGCAGAATTTATGTAACTCCCAATTTTCATGCTACTTTGTGCAAAATGACCAAATTCATGACTTATTACTGCTTTAAACTCAGATAAATTTAAGCAACTTGTTAATCCTAAACCAATAGTAAGTTCTTTTTTAATTGGTAAAAATAGACTTAACCATACATTAGAGTATGAAACATACGCATTTACGTCTGGATCTATATAGATGTTTTTTGGTTTTGGAGCTCTTGTTTCTTTACAAATTTTGCTTATAAAACCCCATAATTCTTTGTGTTCTTCTTTTTTTAATTTGATTCTATTTTCTGGCTTGTAATTTTTAAGTTTTAAAAAAACTTTAGTGTGAAGACTAGTAACATTAAAGATCCTGCAATAGCTCCAATTTTTAGTAAGATTGTGATTGTATTAATTAAAGTTACTTCGTAGATAAAAGCATAATAAACCAAGAAGCCCAAACAAACAACTAAAGTAATATATAGCGCAAAAAATAACAAGATTGCAAGAATGGCTAAAAACGCTTTAAATTTATAAGATGATGGTAAAGAAGTTAATTTTATTGGTAAGTTTTTAGGGCTTTCAGGATAGTAAATGGTGGACATAAATACGCAATTTTTATTTTTTTTAAAACTAATTAAAAAAAATAAAAGACCAAATTATTTTAGAACCTTTATCTTTGAATCTTCAATTTTTAATCGATGAAAAAAATATTTGTTATTTTTCTACTCACTATTTGTGTGAATTCAAGTTTTTCACAAACTGATAAAATATCTTTCAATTTAGATTCAAACAGAAATTTTTGGCAGAAATTTACCTACGATTTAGGAAATATGGCTGGAGGAATGGGCTATGCTTATACAAGACCTTTGCATTGGGAAAAGAAACAATTCGCAAACTTTGGTTATGTTGCTGCAGGTACAGCAGCACTTTATGTTGTTGATGACGATATAGATAATTGGGCAAAAGGCTGGAGTGGAGACATGCCTCGTTGGTTGATAGATTATGGAAATGATATTGGAAGTCCGAATAACAATTACATGATTACTGGAGCTGTTTATTTAACAGGTTTATTTATAGATGACCCAAAATTAAGAAGAACGGGTGTTTTGTTAATTTCATCTGCGTCTGCTGCTGGTTTATTACAGCAAGTATCTAAAAGAATTATTGGTAGAGCAAGACCAAGAATAGATGTTGGTAAAGATAAATTCGATCCTTTTCATATAGATAGGGTTTTTAACTACGATTCTTTTCCTTCTGGTCATGTAATGTTAGGTTTTACAAATGCGTATGCAATTGCGAAACAATTTGATAATCCATGGATAAAAGCTGGTTTGTACACAGTAGGTTCTATACCTGGATTAAGTAGAATTATAGATCGTTTTCATTGGGTTTCAGATGTGGTGTTTTCTACAGCAATCAGTATTTTTATTGTTGAAGCAATCGATCGTTTTTTAGATACCAAATATGATGAAAAATATAACTCAGTAAAAAAACAGAAAAAGGTAGTTTGGGATTTACAAGTAACTCCAAGAACTTTCGGAATTTCTATGAATTTTTAATCAGATAAAATGAGCATACAAAACGCACAACAACAAGTAGACGATTGGATAAAAAATCACGGAGTTCGTTATTTTAACGAGCTTACAAATATGGCGCAATTAACAGAAGAAGTTGGGGAGGTTGCCAGAATTATTGCACGCAGATATGGTGAGCAAAGTGAAAAAGAATCGGATAAAAATAAAGATTTAGGCGAAGAATTAGCAGATGTACTATTTGTGGTTTTGTGTTTGGCAAATCAAACAGGAATCAATTTACAAGATGCTTTTGATAAAAAATTAGATATTAAAACAAAACGCGATCACGATCGTCATCATAATAACGAAAAGCTAAAATAAATGAAGTTTACAGAAAAAATAAAACATCCAGAATTTTGGAGAAACTTTACACGAATCGCCATTCCTTTTTTTATCATAGTAGTTCTTTTCTCTTTATTATGGAATAGTTGGAGCCAGATTTTTTCGGGTGATTTTGCAGCAGTTGCAGAAACCAATTTTAACGACGGAAAATGGCAAACCTTTTTTGGCGTTAAAATAGTAGTATGTGTAATTTACGGTTTGTATGTTACCAATAAAAATATGAAGTAGAGGTTTAAAGAAATTTAAACGAATCTTTCATATTTTAAAAAAAAATCACTCTGTTTGCACTTCGACAAGCTCAGTGTGACAATTTGAGTTTTAATTGTTATCGAGATTTATAATTTGTTTTTTTGATTGTAAACTAAATTTTCTTTGAAAGATTTCTAAAGGCAATTTGTCTTACGAATGTCAGTCTGAGCTTGTCGAAGACTTTTTTGCGCATTTCGACAAGCTCAATGTGACATTGTTAGTTTTTATTATTCTCAGAAATTGAAATTTAATTATTTCTTTTTAAAAAGATACTTATTACTAAAATCTAATATAAAATATGCTGCAACTATTGAAATAGCATTCATAATAAAAAGGGCTACTTCAAAGCCTTCGAATATCAGAAAAAGATTTCTTTCGTCATTATTATACTCATACAAAACTAAGTAAGTAAATAAAAACCCCAAAAAACAAATGAGTAAATACACTAATTTAGAAATCAAAATATTTTTTCTTTTCACATAGAAATATGTAAAAGTTATCAGTAAAAAAGAAATTAAATTATAAACATAAAATATTAGATAAAATAACACCCAAACGTCTAGATTATTGCTATAAACTGCAAATAAAGAAGTGAATGTGACTACATATATAATACTGAAAACAATTATTTCTTTCACAAAAAAAGTTTTCATTACTAATCCAACTGAATCAAATCAATATCACTCTCTTTTACTTTTTGGTTCAATTCTGAAACACCATTCGTAAACAAAGTATTTAATTTTACCAACTCAACATCAATTTCTTTCGTAATTTCATTTTTGAAATCGATGGCTTGTTGTGTAGGAGCGTAGTTTCCAATTCTTGTTAAAGAGTTTAAATGCGCCAATTTATTGTTTAAACGAATTGGATAATTCAAAGGATCTTGCCCACTTTTAGATTTTGTTTGATATAATGTTTCCTCGATTTTTGTCATATCTTTTACTAATGTATCAGCAAAATCTAGTAACTCTTTGTGTTTCTTTTTATCAGTAATCGATTTTTTTAACAAACCAACTTGACCTCTCACTTTCTTTACATTTTTTAATGCTTTGTGTATTTCAGTCATTTTACTGTTGATGTCGTTGATAAAATCAAACTGCGCTTTCATTTCACGTTCAGTAACTTCAGAACTTGGGTTATTGATAATTTTAAAATTTTGAGTTTGTTTAGAATCATTTACAGCCAATTCCACTTTATAAGAACCTGGCAAAGCCATTGGGCCATTTAAAGAAGCCCACCACAAAATCATTCCATCAACGGATTCTGCTCCATCATACATCATATTCCAGTTAAAAATATTATTGCCATCTTCAACTTTTAAAGTTTCTTCTTTATTTTTTTTGTTCGGTTTTGTTGAGAATTTCTTGATTAAATTATCATTCAAATCATAAAAAGAAACTGAAATAGTATCTTTCTCATTTGCAGTTTTTATAAAATAATTTACGGCAACTCCACCTGCGTGATTAGTTCCTGCTGTTCTAGAAGTTCGCCCATTTCCACCAGATAAATTATACGCATCTTTTGGTTTGTATAAAACCACTTCTTTTTTTAAGGTTGATGAATTTAGTTGATGTAGTGGTGTTAAATCATCAATAATCCAAAGAGATCTACCTTGAGTAGCCACAATTAAATTATCATCTTTAATAGCTAAATCTGTAATTGGTACAATTGGTAAATTTTGCTGAAAAGGTTGCCAATTTTTTCCATCATCAAAAGAAATATACATTCCTTTTTCAGTACCTGCATATAACAAACCTTTGCGTTTTGGATCTGCTCTTAAAGCTCTTGTAAAACTTTCTCCTTCAATTCCATTGACAATTAAATCCCAAGATTTTCCGTAATTATCAGTTTTGTAGATATAAGGATTATAATCCCCAGATTTGTATTTTGTACCTACAATATAAGCACTTCCTTTATCAAAAGGACTTACTTCTATGCAGTTAATCATCATCCATTCTGGCATTTTTTTAGGAGTGATGTTTTCCCAGTCTCCACCATTATTTTTAGAAACATGTACTAAACCATCATCTGAACCAGTATAAATTAAACCCGTTTCTAAAGCAGATTCTGTTGCAGCGAAAATTGTTCCATAATATTCTACACCAGTATTATCTTGTGTAATCGGTCCTCCAGAAGATTTTAAAGTTTCTGGATCGTTTCTTGTCAAATCTGGACTGATTAATTTCCAAGATTGCCCTTCATTTTCTGTTACATGCAAATGATTAGAAGCTGCATACAATCGTTTTTTATTATTAGGCGAAAAGAAAATCGGGAAATTCCATTGAAATCTATATTTAAAATCTTCAGCTCCATGACCCATTGGGTCATCAGGCCAAACGTTGATAGCTCTGGTTTCATTTGTTTTATGATTTACTCTCGTTAATAAACCACCATAACTTCCTCCATATACAATATCATCATTTAAAGGATCTACAGCAATATGTGCACTTTCTCCACCAGCAGTTGAACTCCAATCAGATTCTGTTATAAATCTACCATCATTTCTATGCGAAATTCTCACTGTAGAATTATCTTGTTGTGCAGCTAAAATTCTATAAGGAAAATGATTATCAGTAGTAACCCTATAAAATTGCGAAGTTGGTTGATTCATATACGTACTCCAATTTTCGCCAGCATCAAAAGAAATTTGTGCTCCTCCATCATCACCAATAATCATTCTTTGATTGTCTTCTGGAGCAATCCATAAATCATGATGATCTCCATGAGGTGCATTGTAGGTTTTGTAACTTTTTCCACCATCTGTTGATTTGTGATAACGAACATTCAATACATATAAAATATCTTCATCTTGTGTGTCTGCATACAAACGTGTGTAATACCAAGCTCTTTGTCTTAGTTTTCTTTCAGAATTTATCAAACTCCAAGTTTTACCTGCATCTGTAGATTTGTAAACACCACCTTTTTCGTTTTCGATTAAAGCATACACAATATCTGAATTTACTGGCGAAACTGTAACTCCAGCAATCCCCCAAATTCCACTAGGTAAACCTTTATTTGTAGAAATATTCGTCCAAGTATCACCTTCATCAGTACTTTTCCAAAGTGCAGAACCTTTTCCTCCAGAAGACAAACTATAAGGAGTTCTTCGAACATCCCAAGTTGTAGCAAACAGAATTCGTGGATTATTAGGATCGATAATTAAATCGACAACTCCAGAATTTTCATCAGAAAAAAGTACTTTTTTCCAAGTTTCTCCACCATCAATAGTTTTATAAACGCCTCTTTCCTGAGTTGGTTTGTATAAATCGCCCATAACTCCTGCAAAAACAATATCCGAATTTTTTGGATGAATTCGCATTCTAGGAATGTGTCTTGAGTTTTTTAAACCTATATGTGTCCACGTTTTTCCTGCGTTTTCGGTTTTCCAAATTCCATCACCAGAAGAAACATTTCCACGAACGGTTTTTTCTCCCATTCCAACATACATCACGTTATTATCAGATTCTGAAACTGCTACTGAACCAACTGAACCACCAAAAAATCCGTCAGAAATATTTTGCCACGTGTTTCCTGCATCTGTAGTTTTCCAAACACCACCTCCAGTAGCACCCATATAAAATAAGTTTGCTTTGTTGTTTACGCCTGTAACTGCTGCACTTCTTCCTCCTCTAAAAGGACCAATATTTCTATAGTTTACTTCGCTAAAATATTCGTCAGAAACTTGGGTAGCTTTTTTTTGTGCATTAACTTTGGCATTTGCAGATAAAAAAATGCAAAAAGCCAGAAAAAGAATTTTTTTCATAATGGTTAGTTATAATTTAGAGTTTAAAAGTAAGAATTAAAATCAATTTTTAGAATGGACATATTGTTAAATGTTTTAGTGGATAAAAAAATAGATCAAAAAATAACAATTTCTGGTTCTAAAAGTGAATCGAATAGATTGCTAATTTTACAAAAATTATTTCCAGAAATCGCTATTGAAAATTTATCAGATTCAGATGATTCTGTGCACATGCAACATGCGCTTTCTACAAAAGACGTTTTAGTTGACATTGGTCATGCAGGAACTGCCATGCGTTTTTTAACAAGTTATTTTGCTGTAAACGAAGGAAGAGAAACTGTACTTACAGGTTCTGAAAGAATGCAAAACAGACCGATTGAAATTTTGGTGAATGCGTTAAAAGATTTAGGCGCAGAAATTACCTACGAAGAAAAAGTTGGGTATCCACCAATAAGAATTAAAGGGAAAAATATCACAAAAGATAAAGTTCAAATTAATGGAAATGTAAGTAGCCAGTATATTTCGTCTTTATTATTGATTGCATCAAAATTAAAAAACGGACTAGAAATTGAATTGGTTGGTAAAATTACTTCTGTTCCTTATATAAAAATGACGTTGAGTTTATTAACCCAATTAGGAATTGAAAATAGTTTTGAAGGAAACTTTATAAAAGTACATCCGAAGAAAGAAATAGCAAAACAAGTTGTAGTTGTAGAGTCTGATTGGAGTTCTGCAAGTTATTTTTATTCGATTGTGGCATCAGCAGCAATTGGTTCAGAAATTAAACTATCAGCCTATAAAAAAGAAAGTTTACAAGGTGATTCTTGTTTGGCAGATATTTACCAACATTTTGGTGTAACAAGCATTTTTGAAGAGCATTTTATCACTTTAAAAAAAGAAAAAGAAACCAACAAAAAGGTTTTAGAAATCGATTTAAAAAACGCGCCAGATATTGCACAAACTATTGCAGTTACTTGTTTTTCTGAAAGTATTGCCTGTAATTTAACTGGTTTACACACCTTAAAAATTAAAGAAACAGACAGGTTAGTGGCTTTGGAAGATGAATTAACAAAGTTAGGAGCAAAAATTTCTGTGACAAATGAAAGTTTGCATTTGGAAAAATCATCAGAAATAAAAGAGAATATTGCCATAAAAACCTACAATGATCATAGAATGGCAATGGCTTTTGCGCCTTTAGCTTTAAAGGTTCCTATCAAAATTTTAAATGCGGAAGTAGTGACCAAATCGTATCAAAAATTTTGGGACGATATGCAGCAAATTGGCATCCAAATAAAAGAAGTTAAAAGATAAATAGTCAAACACTTGACAACGCCTATTCGCATATCGTATCTTTGCATTTTTATAGCAAATTATATATATGAAATTATCACAATTTGATTTTGAATTACCAGAAGAGTTGTTGGCGGTTTATCCTCCAGAACATAGAGATGAATCTCGTTTAATGGTATTGAATAGAAAAGACCAAACAATTGAGCACAAAACATTTAAAGACCTTATTAATTATTTTGATGAAGGTGATGTAATGATGCTGAATAATACCAAGGTTTTTCCTGCAAGAATGTATGGTAACAAAGAAAAAACAGGTGCAAGAATTGAGGTTTTCTTATTAAGAGAACTAAATGCAGAAAATAGATTATGGGATGTTTTGGTAGACCCAGCAAGAAAAATTAGAATCGGAAACAAATTATTTTTTGGTGATGATGATAGTTTAGTTGCAGAAGTTATCGACAATACAACATCGAGAGGAAGAACACTACGTTTTTTGTTTGATGGAAGTTACGAAGCATTTAGAGAAAAGTTATTAGAATTGGGCGAAACTCCTTTGCCGAGATCAATCAATAGAGAAGTTGAGGCATCAGATGAAGAGCGTTACCAAACAATTTATGCAAAGAATGAAGGAGCAGTTGCAGCTCCAGCAGCTGGTTTACATTTTTCTAAACATTTGTTAAAACGTTTAGAAATTAAAGGAGTTGATTTTGCAGAAATGACATTGCATATTGGTTTGGGTACTTTTAGTTCTGTAGAAGTAGAAGATTTATCGAAACATAAAATGGATTCTGAGCAAGTTATTATTCCTGCAGCAACTGCAGATAAAATTAACAAAGCAAAGAAAGAAAAAAGAAGAATTTGTGCAGTAGGTACCACAGTTATGAGAACTGTAGAATCTTCAGTTTCTTCTAAGCAAGAGTTAAATGCTTATGAAGGTTGGACGAATAAATTTATTTTTCCTCCTTATGAATTTAGCATTGCTAATGCAATGATTACCAACTTTCACCCACCAAAATCTACGCTAATGATGCAAGGTGCAGCATTTGCAGGATACGATTTTTTAATGGAAGCCTACAAAGTTGCCATCAAAGAAGGTTATAAATTCTCTACGTATGGAGATGCTCTTTTAATTATCTAGTGAAATTCAATATTTATGAGTTTTTAAAACGAAGTAAATATTGTAAATTGAACTAATCCTGATAAAAATCAGGATCAAAATGATTCAAAATTTAAAACTGACGATTTATAATTGTCAGTTTTTTTGTTTTTTGGGCGTTCCCTAAAAAGGTCGCGCTTTCCATTGTATCTTTTTATGCGAAACTTTTTTAAGTGTCAAATAATAAGTTGTTGTAATTTATTTTACAGAATACTTACTTGTTAAAGTTATATAAGCATAAAAAGGATGCCATTTCAATCGCTAACGCTACCTATTTGCTAACAATAGTTATAAGCTAAAATTATATGCGTATTTTTGGAGCTACTTACTCTAAAAAAATAACTCTTTTGTGTGTTGCTTTTAAAGTCCATCAGAATTATATTTTTAAAACAAAGTTTAAATTTTTGATTTCGTATTTTTGTAAAATAAAAGTATTATTATGAGAACCATAGAATTAAAAATACCAGATCATATAGATTTAAAGGATTATGACTTTTTAATGATTATTGCTTCAAAATTATATGCTGATGCAAAACTTTCTGCTGGGCAAGCTGCAGAAATTGTAGGGTTATCGAAAAGAGCTTTTATAGAAATGTTAGGTACTTATAATACCTCTATATTTAGTAACTATGTAGATGATTTACATTTAGATATTAAGAATGCCTAGAATTGTAATTTCTGATGCTAGCACATTAATACTTTTTCAAAAAATTGATGAATTTGATTTACTAGAAAAAGTTTATGGTAAATTAATTACAACAACAGAAGTTGTTAAAGAATTTGGGGAAGATTTACCTAATTGGATTTATATTCAAGATGCAAAAGATAAAAAATATCAAAAATTTTTAGAAACACAAGTTGATTTAGGTGAAGCAAGTGCAATAGCGTTAGCGGCTGAATTTGATGATGTATTGTTATTATTAGATGATTTAAAAGCTAGAAAATTAGCCGTAAAATTAAAGTTTAAAATCACAGGAAGTTTAGGCATTATTCATAAAGCAAAACAACTTTCTATTATACATAAAGTAAAACCATTATTAGATAAATTATTATCAACTAATTTTCGAATAGCTCCTCAAATTATCGAAGAAATTTTAAGATTAAACAATGAGTAAAAAGCTCACTTCTAAATCTTGATATATTTTCTATCACAAAATAATTAATAAAATTTATAATATATTAATTTTGACTAAAAAGAAAGACATAAGAGCCTTAACTAAAGAGCAATTGCGAGATTTTTTTGTAGAAAATGGCGATAAAGCTTTTCGCGGAAATCAAGTGTATGAATGGCTTTGGAGCAAATCTTTGCACACTTTTGAAGAGATGACCAACATTTCTAAACAAACCAGAGAAATGTTAGAGCATAATTTTGTTATCAACCATATAAAAGTTGATTCCATGCAAAGAAGTGAAGATGGTACTATTAAAAATGGGATTAAATTACATGATGGTTTAATTGTGGAATCTGTTTTGATTCCCACAAAAAAAAGAACAACAGCTTGTGTTTCTAGTCAAGTTGGTTGCAGTTTAGATTGTAAGTTTTGTGCAACTGCTCGTTTAAAAAGAATGCGAAATCTAAATCCTGATGAAATTTACGATCAAGTTGTTGTGATTGATAAACAGAGTAGATTATATCATAATCACCCTTTAACCAACATTGTTTTTATGGGAATGGGTGAGCCTTTAATGAATTACAAAAACGTTTTAAAATCTATTGAAATGATTACTTCTCCAGAAGGTTTAGGAATGTCATCAAAAAGAATAACGGTTTCTACATCTGGAGTGCCAAAAATGATTAAAATGATGGCAGATGAAGAGGTGAAATTCAATTTAGCAGTTTCTTTGCACTCTGCAATTGATGAGGTTAGAACGTCAATCATGCCTTTTAATTCTACATTTCCCTTAGCAGATTTAAAAGAATCTTTAGAATATTGGTACGAAAAAACAAAACGTGCAATTACGTACGAATATATTGTTTGGGAAGGAATTAATGATACAAAAGAAGACATCAAAGCATTGGTAGATTTTTGTAAAGCTGTGCCTTGTAAAGTAAATTTAATCGAATACAATCCAATTGATGATGGTGAGTTTCAACAAGCAAGCTCATCTGCAATTAACAATTATATTTCTAATTTAGAAATGAACGACATTACTATAAATGTAAGAAGAAGTAGAGGGAAAGATATTGATGCTGCTTGTGGGCAATTAGCAAATAAATCTTAACAGTTATTTAGAACTTAAGGATTTATTCAGCCATAAGGTTCTTGATTATAATTCGTATTTTTACATTTGATACTGAAATTAATTCAGCTTACATGAAACCAGTAGAATCTATTAAACTTCCCATTAAAAATGAAATGGAACTCTTTGAGAAAAAGTTCAAAGATTCTATGTTGTCTAAAGTGCCACTTTTAAACAGAATTACCTATTATATTGTTCGTAGAAAAGGAAAACAAATGCGACCAATGTTTGTTTTTTTAGTTGCAAAAATGGTTTCTAATGGAGGTTTTGATGAACGAACTTACAGAGGAGCCTCTGTTGTGGAATTGATTCATACAGCAACTTTAGTGCATGATGATGTTGTAGATGATAGCAATAGAAGACGTGGTTTTTTCTCTATAAATGCACTTTGGAAAAATAAAATTGCAGTTTTAGTGGGCGATTTTTTACTTTCTAAAGGTTTGCTTTTATCCATAGATAATGAAGATTTTGATTTGTTAAAATTAATCTCAATCGCAGTTCGTGAAATGAGCGAAGGTGAATTACTACAAATAGAAAAAGCCAGAAAATTAGACATTACAGAAGATATTTATTTTGATATTATCCGTCAAAAAACAGCAACTTTAATTGCAGCTTGTTGTGGAATTGGAGCAGCTTCGGTTGGCGCTAATCAAGATACTGTGCAACAAATGCGAAAGTTTGGCGAATATATTGGCATCGCTTTTCAAATTAAAGATGATTTGTTTGATTATTCTGATGAAAAAATTGGCAAGCCAACAGGAATTGATATCAAAGAGCAAAAAATGACTTTGCCTTTAATTTACACGTTAAATAACTGCACAAAAAAAGAAAAAGCTTGGATTATCAATTCTGTAAAAAAATACAATAAAGATAAAGTTAGAGTAAAAGAAGTAATTGCTTTTGTGAAAAATAATGGCGGAATCGAATATACAATTTCGCAAATGAATGATTATAAAAGTAAAGCTTTAGCTATTTTAAATAATTACCCAGAATCTCCTTACAAAGCCTCTCTTCTACAAATGATAGATTATGTTGTAGAACGTAAAGTTTAGTTTTTTATACTATTAATTTTTAGTATTTTTGAAATTATCGGTTTCTGATAATCAAAATACTGCTATGAAAAAAATATTCCTCCTTATTGTACTTACTTTTATTTTTGTATCAAATTTAACAGCACAAAATTTTTATGATATTCGGTTTTCTCAGAACACGAATACAGATGCTAATTGTGGTTATTTTAATGCGTATTTTAAAAATACCCCGAAAGAAATTGGTTACTCTATTTTAAGAGAAGGGAACAAACTGTATTTTCAAGTTACTGATAAAAATTGGGGAATTAATTTATTTAAAAAATCTGGAGACGGAATTGCCATAGATATTGTTTCGAAAGCTAGGTATGAATGTGATTCCATCATTAAAGATACTCAAATTAGAGGCTCAATTTTACAGCCTGTTTATGCAAAACAGTTGGTTAGAGGTTTTAAACCAACGCTAGGAAATAGATTTAAAACTTTTGTTGGTACAGTTCCTGCAAATTTAGAGGACGAAGAATTAGAGTTTAATATCCTGTTTTTAAACAATAAAGTACTTTGTAGATATCAAAGAATTTACAACTTAGAATCCTATCCTTGGGATTTGTTAGATATGGGTGTTTATTTAGATTCGCTTACGTATAAATCAAAAGAAATAACAACTTCAAAAGACAAGTTTGTTACAAAATATAAAAAACTAAAATTTGTAATTCCGTTTGAGAAAAATAAATCAGAATACCTTCCTGAAGATATAAAACCAGTTTACGACTCTTTAAAATTGACTGATTTTAACATCAAAAATATAAATATTAAAGCTTATTCTTCAATTGAAGGATGTTTAGAACGAAATTTAGAATTGCAAAAATTACGCGCAGAAAGTATTGCAAAATCAATGCAATCTTTCCAAAAACCAGATATTGAAACAGAGATTTCATCATCAGAAAATTGGGTTGAGTTTTTAAATGATATTACAAAAAGTAAGTATAAAAATTTAAAAGAACTTTCTAAAAAAGAGATTAAACAATAAGTAGTCGGTGCAGTTTCTGATGATTTAGAAATGTATTTAAAAAATCACAGGAAAGCAGTAATCACTTTAGATTTAGAGAAAAAAGACAAATATAAAGAGATGACAACGAGTCAACTTTTTACAATCTTTAACGATCTTGTTTTAAAAGAAAATGTGGAAGAAGCTTTGGTTGTGCAAAACTCAATTTTCGAGAAACTAAAAGTAGAAAATTCACCAGATAAATTACAACAACTAAATGTACCAAAGCAATTAAAATTTGTTCCTATTTTAAATAAAAACAGCATGTTTAAGTATTTATTAAATAGTAGGTATGCTAAAATTTCGTTTGATGAATTGAAAAGATTGGAAAAGTTAGATCCGAAAAACATCAAAATAAATATAATTTAGTGGTTTTAAGATTTGTTATCTGGGAAAATAATTGGGAGAAAATAACGATTGCGGATTTTAAAAAAGATATTTATCAACTTAAAAAAATAGGCATTCATAGCAGTTTAATTGATAGGATGTTTGTTAATTTTCATATTGTAAAGGCAAAGAAGAATATGAGAGCCAAAAATTATGATGCAAAAGACGATTCGATAGATTTTATAATTGATACTTATGAAAACTTCGATTTATCAAATTTTGATTATTTAAGTTTGGCACAGTTTTTAAATTATTACTCGAATAAAGATGATGCTATAGATTTGTTGGATGAAAAAGTAAGAACAATTACTGTAGATGAAGATTTGTTGTTCTATTATTTAAATTTAACTATTACGAATCAATACAATGTGGCATCCAACAATTACAGAACCATGATGTTAAATGCCATCAACATGAATGAAGAAAGGTTCTGTAAAATTTTTAACGCTTCTTTAAATGACGGAGTTACTTTTCAGTTGTTAGAAAACGAATACTTGAGGAAAACGTATTGTGAGAGTTGTGTAAAAAAGTAGTTTCAATTAAATGTCTTTTAAAACATTTGATTGAATACTCTATTATAATCAGAGATTTTTTTTTAAATAAACTGAATTTTCAATTTTTTTCTATTGAATCATTTCTAAAAAATTCAACACCAAAGTATTACTTTTTTGACTTTAATATATAAAGTTATCTTTTTTATTTAAATATCTTAGAATTAAAAATTCTAATTTTCATAAATCGGTTTTTATTTTTATAGTTCTAAAAGGGTATCAACAAAAGCCTAATAATTATACAATCTTTTTTCTTTATTAAAAATGTTATTATCAATTAATTTTACTAATTTTTGATTATGTTTTAAAACTGCAAGGTTTAGTTTTTGAATACTTTTATAACTTTAGATTTTTCTTTAGATAAAACTTTGGCAAAGTATAATCCATTAACTAAATTTTCTAAATTTATAT
>Ga0115565_10000668_pt1 | contig 29298 bp, 28 predicted proteins | sample COGITO_mtgs_1105_FD_87199 | JGI IMG/M metagenome (GOLD analysis project Ga0115565, IMG submission 87199) | Pelagic marine microbial communities from North Sea - COGITO_mtgs_110530 | ecosystem: Environmental > Aquatic > Marine > Epipelagic | place: Germany:Helgoland, sampling site Kabeltonne... | reverse complement strand
TTAGTGTACCCTTCTTGAATTAATTTATGGGCAACAGTTTCAGAACGAATCCCTAAGGAACAATACACCACAATTTTTGTATTTTTGTCTGTTGGTAATTTAGCAAGGGTTTCTTTCATTTTAAAATCATCATAACCAACACGAATTGCATTTTTTAAATGACTTATTTCAAACTCTTTTTCGTCTCTAGCATCTAATAATATTGCGTCTGTTTTTGGCAAAGCTAAAGTTTCAACAGACATATAAGGAACATTTCTTGTATTCCATTTTTCTAATAATTTATCTAGTTTCTTTTGTGCAGAAATTGTTGATGTAATGAGTAAAAAAAGGATGAATATTTTTTTCATTTTTGTTGATATTAACTGTTTATATAAAATTAAGAGCTGTAACTTTTAATAGGTTTCGACTGCGCTCAACCTTACATTATTTAGGTATTTATAATTGAATTCCAAATCCTTGTAAACCACTTTCTATTGCTGGCAAAATCTCTGTGTTATCCCAAATTCCTGTTATAATAGTTCTGGAATATTCTTCGGGAAGCAGACCATTTTGCATCAATTTACTTGTTAATTTGTAATTATACTCTAAGGTTTGGTGTGTAAAGTTAAAACTATTATTTGAATCGTCTAAAATAGCATACCAAACAGTAGGATTCCCATCATTTGCTGGCATTCCAATAACTCCAGGATTCAACCAAAGTTGTTCTTTTTCTTGATGATGAAAAGGTAAACCACAATGCCCAGCAATAATAACATCGCTATTTGTAGCCTTAAAATTTGGTTTTTTAACATCCCAATCTGTAGATTTAAAAATAAATTCTGATACATTAAAATAAGAACCATGAACAACAGTCACATTTTTATCAGCATGTTTAAAACTGATATTTTGAGGCAATGTTTGCAAAAACTCTAGTGAATTTTTAGATAATTTACTTTGTGCAAAAGGATACCAAAGTTGCGAAAAACCATCACATCTTGAGCCTTCTCTAAAATCGCAACCACAATCTTCTGCATTTTCTCTTAGTTGAATTTCTACATTCCCAACAATACTTTTTACTCCCCAAAGTTTAAAAAGCTGTACAGTTTCTTCTGGTTGGGCACAATACCCAATAATATCGCCAGTGCAAATGCAATTTTCTGGAGCAATATTTTCTTTTTCAGCAATTTGTTTCAATGCTTCTAAAGCTTGTAAATTGCTGTAAACACCACCAAAAAGCAATGTTTTTCCAGATATTTTGCCTAAATCTACTATTTTTTGATCCATTTTGGAATAAAATATAAAATGATACAACTTAAAATCCCCCAAATATTTACCCAAAGTAAACTGGCATATTTTCCTTTTGTAAAAATAAGCGATTCAGGAAACCAATCAAACACTAAAAAAATTCCAAAAACCAAACCACAAATTATTGATAGGTAAAAACTAATTTTTGGCACTTTCACATTCCAGAAAATAAATATAGGCGTTAAGCCAATAACCATGGTTCCAGAAATTGTGGTAGCAGATAAAATTTCTGCATTTAAAAAAACAGGAATTGTTCCTAAAACTGCAACAGCAATCATAGAAATTCTTCCAAAAGAAACCGTTTTTCCTAAGTTTAAATCTACTGCTAATAATTTTGAAAATGATGAAAAAGTAGAATCTAAAGTTGATGCTGCCGATGTTATCATTATAAAATTGATGACTAATAAAATAACAACTCCAAATGCTTTACCAACCTCCACAGCAGCTTGACCTTGCATTCCTTTGGTTTGGGCGTAAACACCAATCAAACTAAATAAAACAATACAAATCGCTCCTAAAATACTTGCCCATAAAAAACTTTTTCGTGTTACTTTGGGTGATGAAATAAAACCCCTATCTGTTAAAACAGGATCGTGAAAAGGATAACTAAAAGATTGAATAAGTGCTACAAAAAATAGGTTTAAACCGAGTTCAAAACTCCAAGTTCCTGAGCTTATTATTTGTTCTGATGAAAAATCATCTGTAGTAAAAATAGTACCTAAAATGATCATCAATAAGACAGAAAATAATACCATTTGAATTACATCTGTAAAAATGGAACTGCTCAAGCCACCTTTAATAGCGTAACTTAACGTTAAAATTGTAAATAAAATAATTGCCCAGTAATAAGAAAAACTTCCCATTTCTCCAAAATAACTTCCAATAACCATGGTATTACTCCAAACTTCGTTAAAAAGTCTAAATGCAATCAGAATAGAAAAAATTGCCATCGCTTTTTTACCAAATTTAGAAATTAGAAATTCGTGAATACTTTTAAAATTTCCTTTGGTCCTTAATTGATAAATAATGATTCCTGCAACCGCAAAAGATAAATAATAACCAGCATAAGCAACTCCACCAACAATTCCAAAATCCAAACCAAGATTTGCAGCATTTGTAATACTTTTTGCAAAAATCCAAGAAATAATTAAGCTTCCTGTTAATACTAAAGTATTTGGTGCTTTTTTCTTATTGACAGCTTTAAAAAACTGGTCTGTCGTTTTTGCTAAAGGAGATAAGAAAAATAATATCAAACTTGAACAAATTATTAAAATCCATTGCCAAGACTCAACCCAAAAATCCCATTCTAAAGCCCATCCCAACCTTCCCAAAGGGAAGGAGCTCTCACTCAATTGAATAAAAAAGGATGTTATCATACTTTAATTTTTTAATTAAATTAATTTTATTACAATTATCACAACTGTGCCCTTTCCTTAGGAAAGGTTTTCATATGAGTATTTCCCTCCTTTGGAGGGATTAAGGGAGGCTATCCCACCAAACCTTCACATCCAAACTATTTCCATTAGTTGCTGCGTCAGCAACTTTATAATTTTCTTGATTTAAAGAAGCAGCTTCTGGAGGATAAGGCATTCTAACAGGGATTAATCCATTATTAAGACTTGCCGAAATATTTTTTAAATTTGGAAAACCTGTTCTTCTAAATTCTACCCAACCTTCATATCCGTTGATGATTGAAGCAATCCATTTTTGAGTAATAATTTGTTCTAAAGGTGTTTTTCCAACTGCATTAAAATTTGCATTTCCTGCTAAATAATTTGTTGGTAAATTAGTGTTCCAATAATCAAAAGCTTGGTTAACTCCAGTGTGGTATAGGCTTTCTGAGTTTGTGTTGATAAAACCTTTCTCTGCAGCTTCTGCTAATAAAAAACTGGTTTCCCAAGCTGTCATAAAATTAGCATCTAAAGCAGAGGTATCTTCCCTAAAAGTAGTTCCTGAAAGTGAAAAATCTGCTAATGCAATTGATGTTGTAGATGAATTAATGCCATTTATCAAACCATTAAAACCTGCCGAAGTTGAATTTGCGAAAGGTCTGAAAAATGTATTAATTCTATCATCATTTAAATTGATTAAAATTTCTTCCATGGTTTCTGATAAGACAAAATTGTTAAAATCTCCAACTCTTAATTGTGCCAATCTAAAACTATTGGGTTCTGAATTTGTAAAATCGAAAACTGCATTTTCACCATTATTTTTGATGTAATTTCCGGCATCAAAAATTGTTTGCAATCGACTTGAAACATCAACCTTACCAGAAATTCTGATTAAATATTTAATTTTTAACGAGTTTGCAAATTGAATCCAAGATTGTAAATTTCCATCATATAAAATATCTCCTTCTAAAGGAATTGAACCAGTATAAGCATTTATAGCTGCAATTCCTTTGTCTAAATTGTCTAAAATTCCGTTTTCATTTTGATAAATATCCTCTTGTAAATCGTAAGCAGGAGTTACAGTGCCTTCAATTCCGTTGAAAGCCTCAAAATAAGGAACATCACCAAATAAATCTGTTAAACCAGCAGCCATATAGGCTTTTAAAATTAAAGCAGGACCTTCATAAACTGCAAAAGCTGATGTTGCTCTGCTTTGTTTTAAAACAATTTCATTATCACGTAAATTGGTGTAAAAAATTCCCCAGGGATTTCCACCCAATTGCGGACTTTTTAAATCGTGTCTGTCAAATAAATTAAAGTCTAAAGCTGTTCTGTGTTGTGCTAATAAATCGCCAGCAACAAAACCTTCGTAACTCATATTTTCACCAAAATCGTAAATTACTTGTCTTAATAACAAGCTAGGTTGCACTGCAACTGGTGCATTTTGATTGGTGTTGATTTCTTCAAAATCTTTGGTGCAACTTGCAAAAGTAATTGCAAAAATTGCTATTGTATATATAATTTTTTTCATTTTTTATTGATTATCCTGCAAGGTTTCAAAAACCTTGTAGGTGTTTAATTTTTAAATAATTGGCTTTTTCTAACTAAACCTACAAGGAATCCTCGTTCTCCGGAAATACCTTGCAGGTTAGGTTCGCAAAAATGTTTTGCAGGTTAAAAATCAAACCCTACTTTAAAACCTAAACTTCTGCTTGTTGCATAACTCATATCTTCTACACCGCTCACGAAACCATTTCCTTGCACTGCCAGTTGCTCTGGATCAAAATGCGGGTTTTCTGTAATTACAAATAAGTTGTTTCCTATAAAAGAAAAATTCATTGTAGAACTATCTTTTAAACCTAAAAACCCTTCATTTAAGTTTAAAGTATACCCAATTGAAAACTGACGTAATTTTAAAAATGAAGCATCATACACATTATTTTCTTCGTGGTTTCTATCATAAAATTGTCTGTAATAACTTTCAGGAGAAACTGCAACAGTGTTGGGTTGTCCAGTATTTATATTTACACCTTGAGCAACAATGCCAGCATCTGGTCTAAAAGCAGTTTCTGCTAATTGGCCTCCAACATTTCCTAGAGCACTTGTTCTAGAAACGATTTCTCCACCTTGTCTCCAATCAAACAAAAAGCTTGCTGTAAAATCTTTATATTTAAATGAATTATTCCAACCCAAAGTAAAATCAGGATTGTAATTTCCTAGTTTAATTAACTCGTTATTGGCAATATATCTACCATTATCATCCAATAAAAATTGTCCTTCTGCGTTCTTTTCATAACCAGTTCCATACATGTCTCCAATTTGTCCTCCTTCTTCAACCTGAAACCAAACTGTTTGGTTTGCGCTATCGTAAATTCTGCTGTAAGCCAATGTTAAACGACCTTCTTCTTGAGGTAAATCTTTGATCACAGATTTATTCGCTGCAAAATTAAAAGTAGTATTCCAAGTAAAGTTTTCAGTTCTAATTGGTGTTCCTCCTAAAATAATTTCAACCCCAGTTATGTTCACTTTTCCACCATTTACAACCTGTTGATTGTATCCGGATGAAATTGCAATTGGCAGCGAAATAATTTGATCTTTGGTAGTATTGTTATAATACGTAAAATCGATGTTTAAACGATCTTTAAAGAAACGTAGATCTGCACCAAACTCATAAGATGTGGTAATTTCTGGTCTTAAATTTGCATTCGGAATAAAATCTTGATTGCTAAAAGTTGGTTGGCCGTTAAAAGGCGTTTGCGATACAAATGCACCCGAAGTTTGATACGGATTTGTGTCATTACCAACTTGTGCAACACTTGCTCTTAACTTTGCGAAAGAAATGTTTTCATTTAATTCTGTTGCATTCGATAAAATAAAACTTGTAGAAACTGATGGATAGAAAAATGACGTTCCATCTACAGAAAAAGGTGTTGCTAAAGCACTAGACCAATCGTTTCTTCCAGTAATATCCACAAAAAGATAATCTTTGTAACCAAACTTAGCAATTCCGTATAAAGAATTAATTCTTTTTTTAGAATCAAACTGAAAAGCCTCAATTGGTGAAGCTGCATTGTTTAAACTAAAAATTCCTGGCTGTGCTAAATTGGTGGTTTGTAATTGTTTTGTGGATGCTTTTTGGTCTAATCTATTTCCTCCAAAAGAGGCATCAAAAGAAAAATCACCAAAATCATCTTTATAATTTATTAAGAAATCTGTGTTAATTTCTCTGTAAAAAACATCATGCTCTGCATACGCTCCGTTTTTAAAACGATTGCTACTAAAATTGCGTTTAAATTGTCTTTTTTCTGATGAATAATCCATTCCAGATCGTAAAGAGATACTTAATTTATCGGTAAATTGATGGTTGATAGCGATGTTTCCAAAAACACGATCTCTGTTAAAAGAATTGGTATTTTCCTTTAAAATAAAAAATGGATTATCAAAAAAAGTATAGTTGAAAGAATATTGTTGTACACCTTCTAAACCTGGTTGCCAATACTCTCTTAAACTATCAATATTTAAAGATCTTGGTCCCCAAGCAACCAAGGAATAATTTGCATTTTCACTTCCATAACCATTGGATGGTCTGTTATCGCTACTAGAATTCACATAATTCACAGAACTTGTAATTTTCGTTTTTTCTGTCGGATTAAAATTTAGTTTCAAAGCCGCAGTTTTTCGATCTAAATTTACACCAGGAATGATAGATTCGCTATCTAAATCTGTGATCGATAATCTGTAAGAACCTCTATCAAAACTATCATTTATAGAAATATTATTGATGGTTGTAATACCTGTTTGATAAAAATCTTTCAAATTATCTGGATTGGAATTGAAAGGAGTTGGTGTAATTGGAGTTCCTGAATATAAAGAAGTATCTCCACCTCTAACCACAGTTCCATCTGGTAAAGTTACAGGAGAATCAAATTGGGGAACTAAATTACCAACATCCAATCTTGGTCCCCAAGAATAGGTAATATTGTCATTAATTCCTCCACCTAAACCATCTACATACTCAAAATTTCCAGAATTTCCTTGTCCGAATTCATTTTGAAATTCTGGCAAACGAAAAGCACTATCAAAAGTAATCGAAGAATTAATGCTAATTCCCAAGCCTTTTTTCTTGCTTCCATCTTTTGTGTTAATTACAATAACGCCATTTGATGCACGAGTTCCATACAAAGCAGCAGCACTTGGGCCTTTTAAAACAGTTACTGATTCAATGTCATCTGGGTTTACTTCCATGGCTCCATTTCCAAAATCAATTTCTTGAAAACCGGCAGCAGCTTCATTGGTAAAGTTAAAAACGGTGTTGTTGTTAATTGGAGTTCCATCCACCACAAAAAGTGGGTTGTTATTGGAGAAAGAAGCTTCTCCACGAATGGTAATTTTAGAGGAAGAGCCAACTCCTGTTGCTCCTTGAGAAATAGTAACCCCAGCTAATTTACCAGACAAATTATCTAAAAAATTGGCAGTTTTAACTTCGTTAAGATCTTTCGCTTTTAACTCTTGAACAACATAGCCTAACTCTTTTGTTTTTCTATTTAGCCCTAAAGCAGTTACGACAATTTCATTTAAATTTGTTTCAATTTCTTCTAATTGAATGTTGATAATAGTCTGATTATCAACTTTTATTTTTTGAGTTTTGTACCCTAAATAAGAAAAAGTTAAAATTTGATTTTTATTTTGAACAGTAATTGAATAGGATCCATCAAAAGCAGAAGTTGTTCCGTTTTCTTTGGATGTTGAAATGGTTACAGAAGGAATTCCATCGCCTGTAATTTTATCGGTAATCGTTCCCGAAATTTTAATTTGTGAAAAACTGATGCTAGTTACAAACAGTATCATCCACATAAAAATATGTTTCATTAAAATGATTTTTGTGTAAATATTTTATTTTGATAAATAGTCAAACACTTTTTATCAATAGATAAAAGTGTTAATTACGCAAAAATCAAAGGAGAACCTTTATTAGAATTTGGAGTAGAAAAAGTTTTTTTAAAGTTGATAGTAACGTCAACAAAAAACTTTTTTTGAGTGAAAATAAATAGTATTAAAATTTTTAAAATCGATTTTGGAATCGCTTTAAAACTATATAGTATTTTTTTGACATCCTCTAAAACATCTAAATCATTTAAAATTTCTAAAAACTTAATATTTAGTTTTTTTGAGGTTATTATTGATGAAATACACTTTTGTAATTTAGACGTTTGCCAAGGTAATTTTAAGAACGTTTTTTTATTAAAATGCTCTTTTTTTATCCCCATTAAATAAAAACCACCATCTTTTGAAGGGCCTAAAACCAACTCATTTTTTTTAAGTTGATCAACGGTATCAATTAAATGACTTGTTTTTAAATGTGGAGTATCATTACCAATCGTAATAACATTTTCGAATCCTTTTTTGAAAACAGTTTCAATAGCATTCGAAAAACGCTCACCAAAAGAAGAGCCAATTTGATTCTTTTCAGAAGAATGAAAATACTGAATTCCAGAATTTTCTACCGTTTTTAAAGTTTGATTATTTAATGACGAAAAAACATCCGAAGAAAGAAAAGATTTCCTTTCAGCTTCTTTTTCAGCAGAATTTGCAAAAATTAATATGGCAGTATTGTTTCTCATTTTATGTGATAAGGGGTTTAAACCCTTTTCTGCGTTATTCAATTCTTATTTTCAAACAAGCTCAACTTTCCCCTTTGGGGAAATGTCTGAAAGACAAAGTGGCCTAAGCAACAACTCCTTGACAGCTACTTCCTGCACCAGCAGTGCATCCATAACAATGTTGATTAATAATAATGTTTCTATCTTGTAATAACTCTTCATTATAATCAGAAACATGTTTTACTTTACTAGCAACTTTTAAATTTAGCATTTGGTTGAAATCGCAATCAAACAACCAACCATCCCAACTAATTGAAATTGTGTTGGTACACATTACACTTTCTACAGCTTTAGGATTATACGCGTCTAGTAATGAGTGCATATAATCTTCGTAATTATCGGAAGCAATTAAATAATCTAAAAATCTGCTAATTGGTAAATTTGTGATGGCAAAAAGACTGTGAAAATCAATATCAAAATCTTCTTTTAAAGCTTTTTTGAAATCATTTTCTAACGCTTGTTGATCTCCAGGTAAAAATGCACCTGAAGGATTATAAACCAAATCTAATTTTAAATCAGAACCTGGCATTCCATAACCAACAGCATTTAACTCTTGTAAGGCTTTAATAGATTTATCAAAAACGCCTTCTCCACGTTGTTTGTCTGTTTTTCCACGAGTCCAATGAGGCATTGAGGAAACTACATGAACTCCGTGTTTTTTAAAGAATTCTGGTAAATCGTGGTATTTTTTATTCGCTCTAATAATCGTTAAGTTAGAACGAACTATAAAATCTTTGATTCCTGCTTTGGATGCTTCTTCAACAAACCATCTAAAATTCGGGTTCATTTCAGGAGCTCCACCAGTTAAATCTAAGGTATGTGCTTCTGTTTTTTTAATGACTTCCAAGCATTGTTGCATGGTTTCCATCGTCATAATTTCCTTTCTATCTGGACCAGCATCTACATGACAATGTTCGCAAACTTGGTTACACATGTAGCCTAAATTAATCTGAAGAATTTCTAATTTTTTAGGACGAAGTGGAAAATGACCACTTTCTTTAATTTTTGCTGCAAATGTTGGTAATTCTCCGCTTGCGAAAATTCCGTTTGAAAGAATTTCCATTTGACGAGATGTATTTGCAATATCGTTATTTCTTGCTTTTAATGATTTTGTAGCCATATACTATAGTTATCAGTTTTCAGTTTCAGTAGGCAGTTGATTTATATGCCTTTAATTGATGCTGTAAACTTTATGATTTATGCTAATTTCTATTAATACTTACGTAGGTAATTGTTGTTTGGTTTTATTATGCGTCATTAATCGAATAATTAATTAAAATTTCAACTAATTTTTCTGATGACAAATTCTTATTCTCTTTTGCCTCATCCATAAAATCTATAAAATAATGGAAGTCAAAAAAACTATGGTATTTTATGTTATTTTTTTCAAAAATGATAAATCCATCTGTATTTTCATTTTCTACTTCAAAAAAAGCAAGTTCAGAATTTGAATCGACTTTATCGATTATATAGATGTATATACTTTCAGAATTAGAGTTAAGAGAATTATCTTTCAAAAAATCTTCAAAAACAATATCTGTTTTAAATAAGTTAACTAAATCTAATAATTTCATTTTAGAATTTTTAACTAAAAAGGTCCTTCGTAAAAACTCAGGATAAGCGATTCACACATTTTTTGCAAAAGCAAAAAATGGTTCTCTGCTTACATTTCTAATTTATTAACCTTATTCATCATTTGAACTCCATGCACCAAAGTTGCGCCACTTTTAATAGCTGCACCAACATGAATCGCTTCCATCATTTGTTCTTTGGTAACACCTCTTTGGAGCGTATCTTTTGTATATGCGTCAATACAATAAGGGCATTGTTCTGTGTGAGCAACTGCTAATGCAATTAAAGATTTTTCACGAGCAGTTAAAGCTCCTTCTTCGAAAACTTTTCCATAATAATCGAAAAATTTGTTACCCAATTCTTCGTTCCATTCTGTTATTTTTCCGAATTTCCTTAAATCTCCAGAATCGTAATATGTTTTAGACATTTATATATTTTATAAAATTAAAAGTCGAAAGATAGTAATTATTTGTTGTTCAAACTCCAATCGTATTTCAAATAAGAAATTTTTGCGTTCGATTTAATTTCCTTTTCTGAATATTTATTTAAATAATCGATAACAGAACCATTTTTAGTAAAATCTTCTTTAAACCAATCGAAAATAGATGAAATTTGAACTTTATTATTTGAAATTTTATTTCTTGAGGAATCATTAATAAATTCTTTCATTAATTTTTCTAAAGATGCATCAACATTTTCTTCTGTAAAAGCCATGTTTAATAATTTCGGACAAGAAATTGAAGCACAATTTACGCCAACATGAATTCTTGGGTCAAATAAATTTTTACGTAAAATTTCGTGTTCAATATGATCTAAAGTATAAGTTTTGCCACCAACTTTTGCAAAAGGAATTTTCCAAGCAGTTTTTCCATCTTTTTTGATGTCCATTATTGATTTTAATGGATAGTTTTCTAAAATAAGTTTGATTGTGTAGGCATTGTAAGCATTTATCCAATAGGCTTTCTGCTTATTTTCTGACCAAGAATTTGCAGGCGCTGTTTTTTCTAAATAAGAAATGTATTCATGTAATTTGGTTTCATCATTTTTAAATGATTTGTAATCTACAATTCCATCTTTTGTAACATGTTTTTGTAATAAATCATTAAAAATTGCTGTTTGTGCATTTACTTGTGATAAAGTTAAAATTGCTATCAGTACTATAAATATATTTTTCATGGATGTTTTTGTTTATAATTATTTAGACGAAGTTTTTTAAATAGATTACAAAAATGATTCCAAATATTTTATGAATTCATTTCGATGTTTTTAAATATTAGAGATCTCAACATCTTTAAAATTTATGTTTGATGATATAAAAATTCGTCTGTAAGTTCATCTTGAACACCGAGTTTAAATCTTTTTCTAAATAAATAAACGGCTCCATATAATAAAGGTGTATCTAAAATTGCAACAATTACTTTAAAAATAAAGCCACTAATTAGCAAACTTGTAAAAATTTCCCAAGGTAAAATTTTAAAAATGCACAATAAAAAAATAACTGTAAAAGTATCGATAAATTGAGATGCAAATGTGGAGAAATTGTTACGCAACCATAAATGTTTACCATTAGTTAGCTTTTTCCAAAAATGAAAAATTTTAATATCTACAAACTGCGCAAATAAATATGCCATCATCGATGCAAAAACAGCTAAAGGCGATAAACCAAAAACTTGATTAAATGTATCATTGTTAATTGGAGAGCTTTCGATTGCTGGTGCAACATCTGAAATTAGAATAATAAGCATAGAGAAAAGTGACGCAAAAATACCTGCAATTACAACTTTGTTCGCTTTTCGTTTTCCATATATTTCTGATAAAATATCGGTAATTAAAAATGTAATTGGATAAGGTAAAATACCTACAGAAATTTCAAAACGATACAATCCAAAAGGTTCCCAATAAAAAAACTTTTGAAATATTAAGTTAGATGCCACTAAAGAAGCAATAAATAGCGCTGCTAAAGTTAGGTAAATAGTATCCGCTAATTGTTTGTCTTTAAGTGTCATAAAACAAAGTTAGTATTTTTTATGATTAGAAGGAAGAAAAAAGAAAGAGGTAGAGCGTTGAAGTTAAGAAGTTGGAAGTTTGAAGTTGGAAGTTCAGAAGTTGGAAGTTCAGAAGTTGGAAGAAGAGGAGAAAATTTATTTAATTATGCTATTCGTTTGCAAATAAGTTTAGCCCTGATTGAAGCATTTGTCTGAGCTCTTTTTTATGCTTTTTCTGCATAAAAAAAGCGAGTGCTGAAAGCAGGAAATAGCTTCAAATAAAAATCATTATTTTTGTCACCAGTTTTAAAATTATAGAAATCAACAATTAAATTATTAGAGATGAAAGCATATATTTTTCCAGGACAAGGAGCACAATTTACAGGAATGGGATTAGATTTATACGAGAAATTTCCATTAGCACAAGAATATTTTGAGAAAGCAAACGATATTTTAGGGTTCTCAATTACAGATATTATGTTTGAAGGAACAGCAGAACAATTAAAAGAAACGAAAGTTACACAGCCAGCTATATTTTTACATTCAGTAATTTTAACGAAGGTTTTGGGTGATTCTTTTCAGCCAGAAATGGTTGCTGGACATTCTTTAGGGGAAATATCAGCTTTGGTGGCAAATGGAGTTTTATCTTTTGAAGATGGTTTGCAATTGGTTTCTAAAAGAGCTTTGGCAATGCAAAAAGCGTGCGAAACACAAAAATCTACAATGGCTGCAATTATTGGTTTAGAAGATGCTTTGGTTGAAGAGATTTGTGCTGAGGTAGATGGAGTAGTAGTGGCTGCAAATTACAATTGTCCTGGTCAGTTAGTAATTTCTGGAGAAGTGGAAGCTGTAGAAAAAGCCTGCGAAATCTTAAAAGAAAAAGGTGCGAAAATGGCAGTAGTTTTACCTGTTGGTGGTGCATTTCATTCGCCTTTAATGGAACCTGCAAGAGAAGAATTAGCTGCTGCAATCGAAGCGACTATTTTTAATGAACCAAGTTGCCCAATTTATCAAAATGTGGCAGCAATGGCAATTAATGATGCAGCAACCATTAAAGGAAATTTAGTTGCACAATTAACTGCACCAGTAAAATGGACACAATGTATCCAAGCAATGATTGCTGATGGAGCAACTGAATTTATAGAAGTTGGTCCTGGGAAAGTTTTACAAGGTTTAATGCGTAAAATTGATAGAAGTGTTGCTGCTAGTGGAGTTGCTATTTAAAAATAGCAGTATTTTCAACGGTTTTTTTTCCTTTTTAAGTAGTTTTTTTCCCTTTAAGCTAGGTTTTGTAGTTGTAAACTTTACAAATCTAGTTTCTTTGTGGAACTAAATTAAACAAAACAAAAATCAAAACAAATGAAAAATTTTAGCAAACAATTTATCTACACAATTACATTATTTTTAGCAATCGGTTTTACAAGTTGTGACGATTCAGATGATGCATTATCAGCCGAGTTAAGCATCCAACAAAAAGTAACATTATTGGAAGGCAGTGAATGGCTTTTAAAAGGTTTTGAAGATAGCGTAATTTACACTTTCGCAGATGGAGAACGTTTTACTTATTATGGTACAGATTCTGTTTTTTCTGAAACAGCGATTCCTGGTACTCAAGTGTATACTATTTCAGGAGATTTATTAACAATGGATTTTAATTTCGGAAACATTTCTACTTACGAGCTAAAGTTTTCTTGCGACAATGCAATTGTAGAATTTTATGTAGATGGAGAATTAAATAGTACTTTGTATAAAAGAGATTCTAATTATCAAAATTGTTTATAACACAAAAGAGAAATTTTTAGTGATAAAGAAAAAATGGCTTCCAGATTTGGAAGCCATTTTTCTTGTTTGAAAATTATTTTTTAATTTCTTCTTGCCTTTCGTTTAGTAAAACAGGTTCTCCATAACCCAATTCTTTCATTCTTTCTAACTGCGTTTCTGCATCACCAACAACTAACCAAATCATTTTATTTGGGTTGATGTATTTGTTTGCTAATTCAGCAATTCGCTCTTTAGTCATAGTGTTTACAACATTTTCTCTGTCTTTTACATATTCAGATTCCCAACCATAATCACTCATATTAGACAACATGTTTAGTTTTGCTCTAGAGGTTTCAAAAGCTCTTGCATTACTTTTAATTAAGAAACTTTTTGTGGTTTCTAAATCTTTATCAGAAAAAGTAGTTGGGTATTCTTCTAAAATTTTCTTGACAGCTTGTGCAGATTCTAAGGTAACATTAGAGCGTACTCCACTCGAAATTGTAAAATCTCCTTTTGCTTTTGTGCCAGAAAAACCAGAACGAATTCCATAGGTATATCCTTTTCCTTCACGCAATTCTTGGGTTAATCTCGATGCAAAACCACCACCACCTAAAATGTAGTTCATTACAGAAGCTGCGTAAAAATCATCATCTGTTGCAGCAAAAGCTGGAGCACCAAATTGTAAAACCGATTGTTTTGCATTTGGAATGTCATAAAAATAAACGGTTGGTTTTTCTGGAGCTTCTGGAGTTTTATATTCAGGAATTGTTACTTCTTTTGCAGCCCAATTATCATTTAAGCTTGCTAAAGAATTCTTGATATTTCCTTCAGAAATATCACCAACTACCAACATTTTTGCAACAGAAGGCGAAATATAATTTTTGTAAAAAGATTTCACGTCTTCTAAAGTAATACTTTCTACAGATGAAACTGTTCCTAAATTATTTTTAGAACGGATGTTGTCTTTTCCGTAAATCAACTCATTATACGTATTTCTTGCAACTGAATTAGGATCTGCTTCTTGTTGGCGCAAACGTGCGATTGTTGCACTTTTTAGTAATTCAAATTCACTTTCATCAAACCTTGGTTCTAAAAGAATTTCTTGTACTAAAGCTAAGGTTTTTTCGTAGTTTTTAGCCAAAGTTGTTGCGCTTATCGTAATTTCTTCTTGACCTGAGTACACGTTTATATTTGCGCCCAATTCTTGAGTAGCTTCTTCTAATTCAGCTACAGTTTTGCTTTTTGTTCCTTTATCCAAAATACCAGCAGTTAAATTGGCAACCCCTAATTTATCCATCGATTCTAATAACTGTCCACCATCAATTGTTAAATAGAATTGCACTAAAGGCACTTCATCGTTTTCAATTCCGAATATTTTTAAACCATTATCTAAACTTGTTTTATAAACTTCTGGAGTTGCTAAAGATGGCGTTTCTCCATAAGGAGGTTCTATGCTTCTATCAAAAGAAGATGGCGTTTTTTCGTAGGTTGCTGCAATTTTTGGGTCGAAACTTTCTTCAGCACCCGTTACAATTTTTTCTTCAACAACATCAGCTAAAGTAGAACCAGTTAAAGCCAAATTAGCTTGATTTTTTGGAACAAAACTAGTGGCAATGTAATTTTTATTTTTGATGTATTTGTTATATACATTCATTACATCTTCTGTGCTTACAGCCAATGTATTTTTAATATCTTCAGTCACAAAACCAGGATTTCCTGTGTATGTATTGTAAGATGCTAAACCAGTTCCTTTGCCTAAAACACTTGATAAACTTTGATAAAAATTAGTTTCTTGACCAGCTTTTATTCTGTTTAAATCTTTTTCTGAAATTCCTTCTGCTTCAAATTTTGCAAACGCTTTTTCAATACCAGGCTTTAAACTATCTAATTTTATACCATCGAAAGCTCTAATAATTAATTGTGTTTCACCTGCAATTTCAGATGCATAATTATACATTGTTGTGTTTGATGTTAATTTTAAATCATCAACCAAAATTTGATTAAAAGGTGCTTTTTTACCATCTGTTAAATATTGTGTTAGTACATCTAACGCATAAGAATCTTCGTGAAATTGAGCTACACTTGGCCAAACCATCGTTAATTGAGGAACTCTTGCAAAATTATCTTCATAATATAAAGACTTAATTTCGTCAACTTTTCCAGATCTTTTTACAAGTGCAGGAATTTCTTCTGTTCCTTTAGGAATTTCATCAAAATACTTGTGAACCCATTTTGTAGCTTGTTCAATATCAATATCTCCAGAGAGTACTAGAGTTGAATTGTTTGGCACATACCATTTTTTGAAAAACGTTTTTACATCCTCTAAAGTCGCATTTTGTAAATCCTCTAAAGAACCAATTACTTGCCAATTATAAGGATGATCTTTTGGATATAAATTTTTACCAATTACATATTGGTTGTGTCCATAAGGTCTATTATCTACACTTTGTCTTTTTTCGTTTTTCACTACTTGTTTTTCTTTTGCCAAAACAGGATCTGTAACTGTGTTGATAAAGTAGCCTAGTTTGTCTGCTTCTGCCCAAATCATTTTCTCTAAAGCATCTTTTGGCACAGTTTGTAGGTAATTTGTTCTGTCTCTAGAAGTAGAACCATTAGCTCCAGAACCACCAATTCTTGCACTCATTTTATCTAAACCACCTTTTCCTAAATTTTCGGACTCTAAAAACAGTAAGTGTTCAAATAAGTGTGCAAAACCAGTTCTACCTTCAATTTCTCTGGCAGAACCAACATGAACCATTAATTCAACAGCCACAACAGGATCTGATTTATCTACGTGAAAAACAACATTTAGACCATTATCTAATGTTATTTTTTTATAGTTGATGCTTAGTTCTGGAATTGTTTCTGTTGATTTTTGTTTAGACGAATTATTACATCCAATAAAAGCAGTGATTGCTAAAAATACAATTAATAATTTTTTCATTATAAGTGGGTTTAAAGTATAAAATTACTCAAATTTTAATGAATAGCAATTCGCAATTTTTTTTAAAATTGATATTTCTATTTTAATCATAAATCATAATCCACACTTTCAAAGAATAAACGTAAATTTGCACCCTCAAAAAGAAGAAATAATGCAATATAATCATCAAGAAATAGAAAAGAATTGGCAAAAATTTTGGGCTGATAACCAAACTTTTAAAGCTAGTAATGAAAGTGAGAAACCTAAATTTTATGTGTTAGATATGTTTCCTTATCCTTCTGGAGCAGGATTACATGTTGGGCATCCTTTAGGATATATTGCAAGTGATATTTATGCACGCTACAAACGTCACAAAGGTTTTAATGTATTGCATCCTCAAGGTTATGATTCTTTTGGTTTGCCAGCAGAACAATATGCCATTCAAACTGGGCAACACCCAGCAAAAACGACTGAAGAAAATATAAAAACGTATAGAAGACAATTAGATCAAATTGGTTTTTCTTTTGATTGGAGTAGAGAAGTACGTACTTCAAGTCCTGAATATTATAAATGGACTCAATGGATTTTTATTCAATTATTTAATTCTTGGTATAATAAGAACACAGATAAAGCAGAAGATATTGCTGAATTAGAGAAAATCTTTAAAACAGCAGGAAATAAAACTGTAAATGCTGCTTGTGATGAAGACATAAAATCTTTTTCTGCGGATGAATGGAAAGCCTTTTCAAAAACGGAACAAGAAGAAATTTTATTACAATACAGATTAACATTTTTGTCTGATACAGAAGTAAACTGGTGTCCTGCTTTAGGAACAGTTTTAGCAAATGACGAAATTGTAAACGGTGTTTCTGAAAGAGGAGGTCATCCAGTTATTCGAAAAAAAATGACACAATGGTCTATGCGAATTTCTGCTTATGCACAACGTTTGTTAGATGGTTTAGAGAAGATTGATTGGCCACAACCTTTAAAAGATTCTCAAACGAATTGGATTGGAAGAAGCCAAGGAGCAATGGTTACTTTTGAAGTTGCAGATACTAATAAGAAATCTACAAAGGAAGTAAAATTGTCTTATAAAGAATTAGAAACTTTAAAAGATTTGCGTTTAAATTTATCGAAAGCAGAAGCATTGCTTTGGGATGAATTAAAAAATAAAAAAGGCGCATCAAAATTTAGAAAAAAGTACACAATTGGTGCTTTTTTGGTTGATTACATTTGTGCTGCTAAAAAATTAATCGTTGAATTTTCTGGGAAAGAAGATGAAGCTTTAAGAACAACATATTTTAATAACGAAGGTTTTAATGTAATTCATTTTACAAAAGAAGAAGTTACAGAGAACGTTTTAAAAGTAGTTGCTAAAATAAATAATGTGATTCAGTTTTTGAAACCAATTCAAAAATTAGATGGTAAAAGTGATGCAACTTCAAATACAATCGAGGAATCTTACAAAATTGATGTTTTTACAACCAGACCAGATACCATTTTCGGAGTAAGTTTTATGACTTTGGCTCCTGAACACGAATTAGTTTCTAAAATTACTACAGATGCTCAAAAAGCAGAAGTTGAAGCGTATGTAAAAGCAACAGCAAAACGTTCTGAAAGAGATAGAATGGCAGATGTGAAAACTATTTCAGGTGCTTTTACTGGAGCGTATGCAATTCATCCTTTTTCTGGTGAAAAAGTTCAAATTTGGATTGGTGATTACGTTTTGGCTGGTTATGGAACAGGAGCAGTTATGGCTGTGCCTTGTGGTGATCAACGTGATTATGATTTTGCTAAAAAGTTTGGAATTCCGATTCCTAATATTTTTGAAGGAGTTGATGTTTCTGAAGAAGCACATGCTGGAAAAGAAGGAACTGTGATTGCAAATTCAGATTTTTTATCAGGATTAACGTATAAGAAAGCGTTGAAATTATCGATTTTCGAATTTGAAAAAAGAGGTTTTGGCTATGGAAAAATAAATTACAGATTAAGAGACGCAGTTTTTAGCAGACAACGTTATTGGGGAGAACCATTTCCTGTGTATTACAAAGATGGAATGCCACAAATGATTGACGAAAAACACTTGCCAATTGTTTTGCCAGAAGTAGAAAAATACTTACCAACTGAAGATGGAAAACCACCTTTAGGAAATGCAACAGAATGGGCTTGGGATTCTCGTGGAAAGAAAGTTGTGAGCAATGAAAAACTAAAAAACAAAACTGTTTTTCCTTTAGAATTAAATACAATGCCTGGTTGGGCTGGAAGTTCTTGGTATTTTAACAGATACATGGATTCTAATAATTCAGAAGAATTTGTAAGCAAGGAATCTTTAGAATATTGGCAAGATGTAGATTTATATATTGGAGGATCTGAACACGCAACTGGTCATTTATTATACGCACGTTTTTGGCAAAAATTCTTGTTTGATAAAGGAATTGTTCCTGTGGATGAATTTGCGAAAAAGTTGATTAATCAAGGAATGATTTTAGGAACTTCTGCATTTGTTTTTAAAGCAACTGCTTTTGTTAAAAATGGTTGCGCAATCGATAAATCGAATGATGATGTTATTGAGAAAATTCCTAATGTATTTGTTTCTAAAAATTTATTTACCAATGATGATGAGTTTGAAACAGTTGTAAAAGAATATTTATTAGACAAAAAATTATTGAATCCAAATTTTGCAGATTTAGTAATGATTACAAAAACACCTTTGCATGCAGATGTTTCTTTGGTAAACTCTTCTGATGAATTAGATGTAGAGGCCTTTAAGAATCACGTTTTAAATAAAGAATATAAAGATGCATTTTTTATCGGGAAGAGTGGGGAAGTCCTCTCTTTTGGAGAGGATTTAGGAGAGGCCTTTGTTGTTGCTAGAGAAGTAGAAAAAATGTCTAAATCGAAATACAATGTTGTAAATCCTGATGATATTGTTGCAGAATATGGAGCAGACGCTTTAAGAATGTTCGAAATGTTTTTAGGACCTTTAGAACAAACGAAACCTTGGAAAACTTCGGGTATTTCTGGAGTTTCATCTTTCTTAAAGAAATTATGGAAACTATATTTTAATGGCGATAATTTTGAAATATCAGAAGAAAATGCAACCAAAGACGAATTGAAAGTTTTACATAAAACAATCAAAAAAGTACAAGAAGATATAGAGAATTTCTCTTTCAATACATCAGTTTCTACCTTTATGATTGCTGTAAACGAGTTAACAGCGTTAAAATGTAACAAACGTGAAATTTTAGAACCATTATTGGTTTTATTATCACCTTATGCACCACATATAACAGAAGAATTATATAGTAAATTAGGACATAAAGAAAGTATTTCAACAGCTTCTTTTCCTATTTTTGATGCAAAACATTTAGTAGAAAGTTCTAAAGAATATCCTATTTCTTTTAACGGAAAAATGCGTTTTACACTAGAACTTTCTCTTGATTTATCAAAAGAAGAAATAGAAAAAACAGTAATGGAAAACGAAAAAACAATTGCACAATTAGCGGGTAAAACTCCTAAAAAAGTAATTATAGTTCCTGGAAAAATCGTAAATATAGTTGGTTAAAGGCGAAACCTTTTTAGTTTTTAGCTTGTTTGTTTAGCAATGTTGTAACAATGGAACAACAATTAATTTAAAAATAAAATGCCTAAAAAAGTCATTGCAGAATTTGTAATGGCTTTTTTATTATAAATATCTGTAGCAATTTCCATTGATTTTTTATCAATAAAAACCTACATTTGGTAAAATTATTCTCCTATGATTACTTCAAGAAAAAGCGGAAGTTTATATGTCAATATTCAAAATAATATTGCAACTATAGAGTTTGGGCATCCTGCAAGTAATTCTTTTCCAAGTGAATTGTTAGGGAGATTAACAAATGAGTTACAAACAATTTCACAAAATGATTCAGTTTCTGTGATCATTCTAAAATCTGAAGGAGAAAAAGCCTTTTGTGCTGGTGCTTCTTTTGATGAATTAGTAGCGATTGCAAACTTAGAAGAAGGGAAACAGTTTTTCGCTGGTTTTGCGAATGTAATTAATGCTATGAGAACTTGTGGTAAATTAATTATTGGAAGAGTTCAAGGAAAAACTGTTGGAGGTGGAGTTGGCTTGGCTGCTGCTTGCGATTATGTTTTAGCAACAGAAAACGCTTCAATAAAATTATCGGAACTTACAATCGGAATTGGTCCTTTTGTAATTGAACCTGCTGTAAAACGCAAAATAGGTTTAGCAGCTTTGTCTGAATTAACGTTAGATGCTACCAATTGGAAAAACGCTTATTGGGCAAAAGAAAAAGGTTTGTATGCAAGAATTTTTGAGAGTATTAAAGAATTAGATGAAGAAGTTGAATTTTTTGCAGAAATATTAGCTAGTTACAATCCACAGGCAATTTCAGAAATGAAAAAAGTTTTGTGGGAAAACACAGAAAATTGGGATTCGCTTTTATCGGAAAGAGCAAAAATTTCAGGAGAATTAGTTTTATCAGAATTTACTAAAAATGCTTTGGCTAAATTTTCAAAGAAATAAGCCTGCAAGGTTTTAAAAACCTTGTAGTGTTTTAAATATATACATGAAAGTACTATCAACAAATATTGGCGAACGAAGAGAATTTCTCTGGAAAAAGAAGAAAGTAAATACGGGTATTTTGAAATTTCCAGTTGATGAACCTATTTTTTTAGATAAAGAAGAGGTGAAAGGAGATGAAATTTCGGACAGAAAATATCATGGAGGAATTAACCAAGCTGTTTATGGGTATTCTTTAAAACACTATGATTATTTTAAAAATTTGCATCCAAATTTAGATTGGAATTTTGGTATGTTTGGAGAAAATTTAACGGTTGATGATTTAGAAGAAACGAATATTCATGTAGGTGATACTTTTAAAGTTGGTGAAACTATTTTAGAAGCAACGTTGCAAAGAGATCCCTGTTTTAAATTAGGAATTCGTTTTAATGATATGAAAATTGTAAAACAACTCTGGAATACTACAAAATGTGGTGTTTATTTTAAAGTGCTACAAACAGGTTTTGTAAAAGCTAATGATAAATTTGAACAGATAAAAAGTTGTCCAGAAAACCCAACAATTGCTGATTTATTAATCCAAAGAAAAAAAGAAAAAGCAATTTAATGAAGTTAAGAAAAAGATATTTTTTGCTTATTTTTTTAGCAATTGTTCCTTTTTACAAATTTATTCATCCAGAAAATTATTGTTTTGGTGATGTAGATTTGGTTATAATTGGAGGATTTATGGTGTTATTTGCTATTACCTTTTTAGTTATTTTTTTTAATAATTTATATTTAATAACCACAAAGAAAGAACTCTTTAATTTTAGACCCGTAATTATAACAGTTGTTTTTTTAGTGGCATTGTACACTACTTTAGGTTTGCATGACAAAAATATATTTAAAGATAAAGTAAGGGTTTATCAAGGATATTCTAAAGAAAAAGATTTACTAGAAGTAAATTTATATAACGACAATACTTTTGAACTAAAAATAATTTATCCTAAATCATATTGCGTTGAAAAAGGAGAATATAGTTTTAAAAACGATACGCTACTTTTAGATAAATATAATAAAGTTAAAGGAAATATTATTTTTGATGATATTTATATTTATAATAATACTTACAAAAGTTTAAATCCAATATATTCTGGACTTCCTACTTTTGCTCTAAAGAAATAAAACAACTTAATTACTAAAATAAAATAGATTTATTTCCAGTAATTAAAATAATTGTATATATTTGTGTGTGGTTTTTAATTAAATCACACTTTTTCTTTTTCATAGCAATTTTCCCACTCATTTTGTGAGTGGGTTTTTTTGTGTTTTTTAACTAATAAAACACTTTAAATATATGGTAAATTGATAATTATCAAATATCTTTGCAACTCAGTAGTGGCAATATGAATGTAACAGCAATTTCAGAGACAAAAACATCAATGAATACACTTTTATCAGATTTAAAACAGCTTACAAAAGTTGGCTTGTCTTTAAGTGTTGTGTTTTCTTCTGTTGCTGGTTATTTGTTAGGTGTTGATGTTGTAAATTACTTTACACTTTTTTTATTAGCATTAGGAGGTTTTTTTATGGTTGGAGCATCAAATGCATTTAATCAAATTATAGAAAAAGATACAGATGCTATAATGCAAAGAACCAAAAATAGACCTTTACCAACTGGAAGAATGTCTGTGAATTTTGCGATGTTTATTGCTATATTGTTTACGGTTTTAGGAATTGCAATACTATATAGTATCAATCCAAAAACAGCTTTATTTGGGGCAGTTTCTATATTTTTATACACGTGTGCATACACACCTTTAAAATCGGTTACTCCACTAACAGTATTTGTGGGTGCAATTCCTGGTGCAATTCCATTTATGTTAGGTTGGGTTGCAGCCACCAATCAATTTGGTATTGAAGCAGGTTTTTTATTTATGATTCAGTTTTTCTGGCAATTTCCACATTTTTGGGCAATTGGTTGGCTGCAATTTGAAGAATATAAAAAAGCAGGTTTTAATATGCTGCCAATGAATACAAAAGATAAAAATGCAGTAAAGCAAATTATATTTTATACTATAATTATGATTTTGGTTTCAGTAGCGCCCGTTTTAAAAGTGTCTGGCGAGTTTTACATACATCCAATATCTGCTGTACTTGTGGCATTATTAGGCGTTTATATGCTATATTTTGGTTTTAAATTACATAAATCCGAAACAAACATAAATGCAAGAAAGTTAATGTTATCTAGCATTTTGTATATTACTATTGTGCCAATTATATATGTAGTTGATAAATTTTTACATTAAAAAATGATAAACGAACAAGCTTTAAATCAAGAATATATTGTAGCCAAAAAGAAATCTGCAAAACCTATGTTATGGGTTTCTATGATTAGTATGGTTATGTTTTTTGCAGGCTTAACAAGCGCCTACGTAATTAGTATGAAACGTGAAGATTGGGTTGCTTTTGATTTGCCTCAAGCATTTTACATAAGCACTATTTTAATTGTTGCAAGTAGTATTACTCTTATACTATCGCAAAAATTTTTAAAACAAGATAAAAGACAATTATCATTAATAATGGTAGTAATTACACTACTTTTAGGTATTGGTTTTGTTTGGCAACAATATGTTGGTTTTAATCAATTAAAAAGTATAGGATTATTTTTTACTGGACCAGAAAGTACAGTGTCAACTTCGTTCATAATTGGTATTTCATTTATGCACGTTCTGCACATTCTTGCAGGGTTAGTTGTTCTTTTTGTTGTAATTTATAATCATTTTAAATACAAATACAAATCAGTCGATATGCTTGGTTTTGAACTAGGTGCAATCTTCTGGCATTTTGTAGATTTATTATGGATTTATCTATTTTTGTTTTTCTCTTTTATAAAGTGATTAAAAATAGTTATTTTTGACGAACGTTTAAGATTTAAATTAAATATTATTTATGGAAGCAAATATTGCTATACCTTCAGACGAGAAAAACACTTGGAATGGTGGTAGTGGAGTAAAACCATTTGGCGCAAGCTATGGTAAAATGATGATGTGGTTTTTTATCGTTTCTGATGCACTAACCTTTTCAGGATTTTTGGCAGCTTATGGTTTAACACGTTTTAAGTTTATTGATTCTTGGCCAATTGCAGATGAGGTATTTACTCACGTTCCTTTTATACATGGTATTTATCCAATGTATTACGTGGCGTTTATGACTTTTGTGTTGATTTTTTCATCAGTAACAATGGTTTTAGCTGTTGATGCAGGTCATCAAATGAAAAAAAATAAAGTAGCTTGGTATATGTTTGCTACCATTATTGGTGGTTTAATCTTTGTTGGCTCTCAAGCTTGGGAGTGGAATACTTTTATTAATGGTTCTTATGGAGCTGTAAAAACACCACAAGGTAAAGTTTTACAATTTGTAAAAGATGGGCATCAAATAGCATTGTCTGATTTTGTTGTTGGAGATAGAGGTGATGAAAGAATTACACACACCAAGAAAAATGGTTTGTGGTTTGAAAGTGGGGAAACTGTACCTGAATATTCTATAGCTCAAATAACGGCTTCTTATAAAGCAGATCCTAGTGTACAAATTAGGAGCGAGCAAATTAATTTAGATGAAAAGAAAAAAATAATTTTTTCTAGGGAAAAAGGTTTAGAGGAATTATTAAAAGGAGGAGCAGTTGTGCAAGGAGCTAATTTAACTGCGAATGAATATGGAAATACAATTTTTGCAAACTTCTTTTTCTTTATAACAGGTTTCCATGGTTTCCACGTTTTTTCTGGTATTATGATTAACATAATTATTTTCTTTAATGTACTTCTTGGTACTTATGAAAAAAGAGGACATTATGAAATGGTAGAAAAAGTTGGTTTATATTGGCACTTTGTAGATTTAGTTTGGGTATTTGTATTCACATTCTTCTACTTAGTTTAAAAAGGTAAGTTCATCAAGGTAAAATTTTGATATTTCATTCAAATTGTCTTTCCAGCGTAAACTGGAATCTAAAAATAGCATTAAAAAATGGCACACGCACACGAATCACATACTAAAAAAATCTGGAACGTATTTTGGATTTTATCTGCAATAACAATTGTTGAAGTTGCTTTGGGTATTATAAAACCAGATGTTTTACATTTAACTAGTATTTTAGGAACAAGTCCTTTAAATTGGATATTTATTATTTTAACGTTAGCAAAAGCTTACGGAATTACTTGGGCATTTATGCACATGGATAGTGAAAAGAAATGGTTTAGACGCGCTGTTGTTTGGACTACAGTTTTTTTAGTCTGTTATTTTGTAACCCTGTTTTTAATTGAAGGAGGCTACTTACATAACACATTAGCACCACTTGTAAAATGGTAATAAAAATTAAAAAAAGGTGGTTTTAACCACCTTTTTTTATAGAATAAATATTTTATACAAACTTTTAATAGTTTATTGAACAAACTAAAATTCTCAAAATTAATTTCTAAAAGATGAAATTTTTCACAAAAAAAAGAGTTGTATTATTCTTACTTTTTATTTTTCCTTTAATATGTTTTTTACTTCTTTCTTTAGGTGAAAATAATTTTACAAAGCTACCTGTTGTTAAAGAAAATATTATTGATGTTTCTGAGATTGATGCAACTAAGACATTAAAATTAAAAGAAAATGTTACAGTAATTTGCTTTTTGGGGAATGATATAGATAAAATTAAAACAGGTTTACTCAACTTAAATGAAAAGATTTATAAGAAATTTATAGATTATAAAAATTTTCAAATTATAGCTGTTTATCCAATAGGAAAAGAAGTTGAAGTAGAAAATTTGAAAGAGCAAATAGGTGCTTTTACAGATATGCAAAAATGGTATTTTTTAGCAAGTTCCAAAAACGAGATAGAAGGGTTTTATCAGTCTTTTGGTTTAAATAAACCTTTGTTAAATTTATATAGTGACCAAGCATTTTTAATAGATAAAGATGTGAACCTAAGAGGAAGGTTAACAGATAAAGATAGCAAAGATGGCAAACTTTATGGTTATAATATGAATTCTGTTGCAGTTTTAAAAGGGAAACTAATAGATGATATTAAGGTTTTATATTATGAATATTATGCTGCTTTTAAAGAGAAAAATAAAAATAAAGCAGATAGAAAAGAAGTAGGGTTATGAAAAAGAAGTATTCTTATATAGGTATTGCTTTTATTATTTTATTGTTTGGTATTTATACTGTGCCAAAAGTTGTAAGTCGTTTTGAAAGTAATGATCTTTTAAAATTCGGAAAAATTCCAGAATTTGAATTTACCGATCAAGAAGGAAAAATAATTACGAATAAAACTTATGAAGATAAAGTTTATGTTGTTGAATTTTTCTTCACTACTTGCCCAACAATTTGTCCGTTAATGAATAAAAAAATGTTAACGCTTCAAGATGAATTTTTTGGAAATCCAGAATTTGGAATTGCATCAATTTCTATAACTCCAGATATCGATACTCCTCTAGTTTTAAAAGAATATGCCAAAGAAAACGGAATCACTCATAAAAACTGGCATTTATTAACTGGGAAATCAGATGAGGTTGTATATGAACTTGCAAATAATGGTTTTAAATTACCCACAGGAAAAGGTGTTGCAGAAGATGAGCATAATGGTTTATATCATTCAGGAAATTTTGCTTTGATCGATAAAAATGGGTACATGAGATCTAGAAAAGATGAGTTTGGGAACCCAATGTTTGTTTACAGAGCACTTGATGAATATGAAATGGAAGATCAAATGAAAGAATTAAAAGAAGATATTAAATTATTATTAAATGAGTAGCCTAGCCCAAGAAAAAAAATATAAAAAAATTATAACTGCCTTATCAATTATAATTCCTTTAGCGGTTGCAGCTTTATTTGGGGTGAATCTAAAAGATTTAGGGTTTAATGTAGAGCCTTTAACATTTTTGCCACCAATCTATGCAACCATTAATGGTTTAACTGCAGTGTTATTAATAGCAGCAGTTATCGCTATAAAAAATGGAAACAAAAAGTTACATGAACAGTTAAATACAACTGCAATTGCTTGTTCTTTAGGCTTCTTGTTGATGTATATTGCCTATCACATGACTTCTAACTCTACTAAATTTGGTGGAGAAGGAGCTATAAAATATGTCTATTATTTTATTTTAATTACACATATTATATTATCAGTAATTATAATTCCTTTTGTGCTTACAACTTATATGAGAGCTAAATTAGGTAATTTTGCTCAACATAAAAAGATAGCTAAAATTACTTTTCCTTTATGGTTATATGTCGCTATTACTGGTGTAATTGTTTATTTAATGATAGCTCCTTATTATGCTTAAAAAAATTGTAATTATATTTTTGTTTATCCTTTTTACAGTGCAAGAAACATATTCTCAATGTGCTATGTGTAAAGCAGTTGTAGAAACTGGAGACGTGCAAATGGCTGAGGGAGTTAACAATGGTATTTCATATTTAATGGTTTTTCCTTATTTGTTGGTTGGAGTTTTAGGCTATACTTTATACAAATATAAAAAGAAGGCCGAAAATTAACATTTTAATAATAGTAAAATGCTGTAACATATTTTACTTTTGGTCGTCTTATAAGTAACTATTTTAAATAAATTATATTTATTTTCTTAGTTTTTAATAAATAATCAACCAAAAATAATTACGTTTTGAAAATTAAACTTATAGTATTAGTAGCATTAATAACTTCAATAGCTACTTTTTCTCAGAAAAAATGGACACTTAAAGAGTGTGTAGATGAAGCTTTAGCAAAGAATATTTCTATTCAACAAAATAAATTAAGTCTAGAATTAGCAAAAAAAGATGTAGATATTGCTAAAGGTAACTTTTTACCAAACTTAAATGGTAGTTCATCTGGTAGATTTGGTTTTGGTTCTTTTATTGACAATGTAAGTAACCAGAGAATCTCTACTGATAACTTTAATGCTTCTTTTGATTTAAACTCCAACATAACAATTTTTAATGGTTTTAGAAATACAAATACTTATAAACAAGCACAATTAGGTGTAGAGTCTAGCTTATTAGATTTACAGAAGATTGAAAATGATATTTCTTTATTGGTTGTAAACGGGTATTTAAATGTACTATTTGCTAAAGAAAATTTAAATGCTGCTAGAGTTCAATTTGAAATTAGTAAAACTCAAATTGAAGCAGCTGAAAGTAGATTTAATGCAGGAGTAATACCTAAAGGAGATTTGTTAAATACGCAATCTACTGCAGCTTCAGACTCGCAAACAGTTATTGCTAATGAAAATAATTTAGACTTAGCCTTGCTAAATTTGTCGCAATTATTACAAGTGCCTTATATTGGTTTTGACGTTGCTACTATTGATGTTGGAACTCCATCAGCTAATCTGTTTTATAAGAATTCAAACTATGTATACGATAAATCTGTAGAAAGATTGCCAGAAATAGAAAGAGCTAAACTAGAAATTGAAAATGCAGCTTTAAACATTGAATTAGCTAAAGGTTCCTTTTTGCCTACACTTAATGTTTTCGGAAATATGGGTTCAGGGTTTAGTCATAGATTTAACGAAATTTTCACTAACGATTATTTTTTTAAACAATTAAATGATAATTTCGGTTATAGTATTGGAGTTTCTTTAAACGTACCTATATTTAATCGCTTTCAAACAAAAAATAGAGTAGCGCAATCAATCATCAATAAAGATATTTCTGAAACAAGGTTAGAAAGTGAAAAACTGAATTTAAAACAAACAATAGAACAATCATTTTTAGATGTAAAAACAGCTTTAAAAACATTTGAAGCTTCAAAAATTTCTTTAGATGCGCAACAAGAAGCTTTTAAAAACGCACAAGAACGTTATAACTTTGGAGCAATGACGCAGTTCGATTTTGATCAAGTAAGAACACGATTGGTAAATGCAGAAGCAGCTTTGATACGTTCTAAATATGATTATGTTTTTAAAACTAAAGTATTGCAGTTTTATGCTGGAGATTTAATCCTAGAATAAGTATCAAAAAAAACATATTGAAAACCTCACTAATTTTAGTGAGGTTTTCTTTTGATTTATATTTGCAAAAAAAAATAATATTTTGAGTATCATTTTAAATATAGAAACTGCCACAAAAAACTGTTCTGTTAGTATTGCAGAAAATGGAAAAATTGTAGCTATTAAAGAATTAAACAATGGTAATTATTCTCATGCAGAAGTGTTACATCCGTTTATTGTTGATGTTTTAA